>AGFT01138151.1_pt1 | contig 42508 bp, 38 predicted proteins | sample 305848 | NCBI WGS metagenome assembly AGFT01 (sample SAMN02954282, study PRJNA62043) | ant fungus garden metagenome | biome: terrestrial; feature: Atta colombica fungus garden; material: fungus garden; isolation source: Atta colombica fungus garden bottom | host: Atta colombica | place: Panama...
GCGAGAATTTCGCCCATCTCGTCTTTCAGCAGGCCGTACAGCGCTTCGGCGTCGCGCAGCTGCTTACGGCTCGCGCCTTCGGTCAGGCTGGCGATAATCTTGCGGGTGGTTTCCACGCCAACGTCGGCAATCAGCAGCTGCTCTTCCAGCTCTTCAAACAGATCATCGTCGATTTTTTTGCCGCGGAACAGGCTGATAAATCCGGAACCGAGATTTTCTTTGGTCTTGAGCAGGCTGCGCTTCAGGCGAGCGAAGAAACCTTCTTTGGTCGGCTTTTCCTGCTCCTGAGCGATCTCCTCAACCGGTTCGTCCTGTTCAGCCACCGGCACGACGATTTCCGCTTCCTCTGCGGCTTGTGCCGCCAGCGCCTGGGCTTCCAGCTCGTCGTCGGTGAGCTCAGGCTCGTTGACCGCCTCTTCCTCTACCGCTTCAACGATCTCAACAGTTTCCGCTTCGGCCTGCCACTCGTCGGCAGACACCGCTTCGGCGTTGACCTCTTCCGGCAGCGGCAGCGCTTCGTGCTCGATAGCGGCCTGAGGGGTTTCGATAACCTCGGCAATCTGTTCAACCACTACCGGTTCCGGCGTCTCGCTCTGCTGAACCTGTTCAGTGACCTCGACCACCTCGTCGGCGAAGGACTCAATCTCTTCTTTGCTGTGCGCTGGCTCTTCCGCTTCTACAACCGCGGCGGTTTCGACAGGCGTCTCAGGCTGGGACGGCTCTTCAACGGCCTGCTGCTCTTCGGTTTGCTGCTCTTTTTCTTGCTCTTTTTCACCGAAGCCTAGCCAGGAAAAGAAGCCACGTTTTTTTTGTTTTGCCATCAGCGACTACACTCCTCGCGGCGCTATATACAGGGAAGCTAAAAAAATGATGAAATAGTCTAACACTTTACTTAAATGACATCACCGCCCGCAATCGCAGGCCAATTGTTAACAGAGCTTTCCTGAGATGAAGAAACCCAACCGCGCCCCCGCCGGTCAAATTCGCATTATCGGCGGCCAGTGGCGAGGCCGGAAATTACCGGTGCCGGACAGCCCCGGCCTGCGCCCCACCACAGACCGCGTGCGCGAGACGCTGTTTAACTGGCTGGCTCCGTCAATGGTAGACGCCCACTGCCTGGACTGCTTCGCGGGCAGCGGCGCGCTCGGGCTGGAAGCGCTGTCGCGCTACGCCGCCAGCGCCACGCTGCTGGAGATGGAGCGCAATGTTGCGCAGACGCTGAAGCAAAATCTGGCAACGCTGAAGGCGACGCACGCCAGCGTGGTGAATACCAACACCCTCAGCTTCCTGGCGCAAAAAGGCACGCCGCACAACGTGGTGTTCGTTGACCCGCCGTTCCGCAAAGGGCTGCTGGAAGAGACGCTCTCCCTGCTGGAAAATAACGGCTGGCTGGCGGACGGCGCGCTTATTTACGTTGAAAGCGAAGTGGAAAATGGCCTGCCGCCGGTGCCCGCCCACTGGGAGTTGCACCGCGAAAAGGTGGCCGGCCAGGTCGCCTACCGTTTGTATCACCGTCAGGCACAAGGAGAATCCGATGCCGGTACTGATTAACCTGGGACGTTTACTGATGCTGGGCGTCTGGGCATTCCTGATCCTGAATCTGGTGCATCCGTTCCCGCGCCCGATGAACATTTTCGTGAACGTGGCGCTGATTTTTACCTCGTTCATGCACGCCCTGCAGATGGTGATGCTGAAAAACGGCCTGCCGAAAGACGGCCCGCAGATGACCGGATGGCAGCAGCTGCGCGTGTTTATTTTTGGCGTGTTTGAGCTGCTGGTGTGGATGAAAAAATTCAAGGCGCAGGTGAAGAAGTAAGTGTTTCCATCGGCGTGAATAAAAAACGGCAATCCTTCTGGACTGCCGTTTTTTTTGCCTAGAGCGACTGGTGCCGCGTTTCGTGCGTCAGCAACAGCGCGATCAGCGTCAGCGCCGCCATCGCGGCCAGATAAACGCCGACGTAAAACAGGCCATAGTTCGCCTGCAGCCAGGTGGCGATGTACGGCGCCACGGACGCCCCCAGAATAGACGCCACGTTGTAGGAGAACGACGCGCCGGTGTAGCGCACCTCGGTCGGGAACAGCTCGGGCAGCAGCGCGCCCATCGGGCCGAAGGTCAGCCCCATCAGGCTCAGGCCAATCAGCAGATACGCCATCACCAGCGCCGGGCTGCCGGAACCTAACAGCGGCGGGAAGACGAACAGCGCAAACAGGATAATCAGGGTGGTGATGATAATCATGCTCGGGCGACGGCCAAATCTGTCCGCCAGCATGCCTGATACCGGCACCATCACGCCGAAGCCAATCACCGCCATCATCAGCATCCACAGCACTTCGTTACGCGGCAGCCCAAGGCCAACCGGCGCGGCGGCGGTGCTGAACGTCATTGAATACACGGTCATGATGTAGAACAGCGTGTAGGTCGCCAGCATGATAAAGGTGCCCAGCACGGTGACGCGAACGTGTTTGGTCAGGAGCGTGCCCAGCGGCACTTTGACCTGCTTCTTCGCCGCCGCCACTTTGGCAAAGACCGGCGTTTCGTGCAGGGAAACGCGCACGTACAGGCCGATCAGCACCAGCACCGCGGAGAAGACGAACGGAATACGCCAGCCCCAGCTCATAAACTGCTCATCGGTCAGCAGCCAGGAGAGCAGCAGGAACGTTCCGTTGGCAAAGAAGAAGCCAATCGGCGCGCCCAGCTGCGGGAACGAGCCGTACAGCGCGCGCTTGCGCGGCGGGGCGTTCTCGGTGGCCAGCAGCGCCGCGCCGCCCCATTCGCCGCCCAGGCCCAGACCCTGTCCAAAACGCGCCAGCGCCAGCAGCAGCGGGGCTAAAATCCCGATGGTTTCATAGGTGGGCAGCAGGCCGATGGCGACGGTGGAAATGCCCATGGTCAGCAGCGAGGCGACCAGTGTCACCTTGCGCCCCACGCGATCGCCGAAGTGGCCAAACAGCGCGGAGCCAATCGGACGGGCGACGAAGGCAATCGCAAACGTCGCCAAAGACTGTAGCGTGGCCGCCGTGGGATCGCCCTGCGGGAAGAAAATATGGGGAAAGACGATCACCGCCGCGGTGGCGTAAATGTAAAAGTCGAAGAACTCGATGGCGGTCCCGATCAGCGAGGCGACAACAACTTTGTTGCGCGAGTTAACGGGCGCCTGATCCGCGTCGGACGCGAGTGTGGTGGCTGTTGCTTGCATAATATTTTCTTATTTTTGACGAACGAAAGGCCATATTACGCACAGCAAAAGCGACATTTCAATCTGTAACAAAGCGGCGAATTGACGATAAATTAAGCAAAAAGTGGATAATGTTCAGCCTCGCCAAAACGCTTCCATGAAATGCTTCACAGATTTTAAATATCAGAGGTTAAAACTGGTTTTCAGTTAAATAAAAGTTACGGACTGGATTTATATGCTGAAATGAAGAATCGGGCTGAAATATTCAGCCCGATAAGGGATTTAGCGGTGCGTTTTGCCCGGCATGCGCGGGTCATCTTTGTATTCTGCGGTGGCGATCCAGGCCGCGCAGAACAGCGTCAGACGGGCGAAGAAGTAGAAGAACGCCATCAGCCCGAGCACCGAGCCAAACGCCGCGCCTGAGGGTGATTTCACCAGCGACGGCAGCGTATAGGTCATCACGATCTTGATCACCTCAAAGCCGATGGCGGCAATCATCGTCCCGCGGATCAGCGCCTTTTTACGCGGGCGGTGGCGCGGCAGCCGCCAGAAGATCCAGAAGAACAGCAGATAGTTGGCAAAGATGGAGATCGCCAGGCCAATGCCGCGCCAGGCGGGCTTCAGCCATTCGATGTAGTCCAGGTACAGCGCCGAGATAATCATCTGCTGGGCGGAGCCCGCGACCGAGGTGATGGAGAGCGTCACGATCAGCGCCACCAGCAGGCCAATCAGCGAGATGAAGTCGCGGAAATACTTGACCCAGATTTTTTCCTCGTCCTGCGGCGTGCGCTCCCACACGTCGCGCGACTGGGCGCGAATGGCCTCGCGCAGGTTGCCCATCCAGTTAATGCCTGAGTAGAGCGCAATCAGCAAACCAACGATCCCAACCGTGGTGCGCTGCTGCACCGCGGTGTTAATCGTGCTTTTCAGCGTCGCGGCAAGCGTCGGGTCGCTCACGTTGTTCAGAATTTTGGTGAAGATGTCCTGAAGCAGCGTGGGGTGCGAGGCAAGGACAAAGCCCGCCGCGGCGAAGGACACCATCAGGATCGGGATCATCGATAAAAACGAGAAGTAGGTAATGGCCGCGCCGAACTGGTTGCCCAGGCGGTCGTTGAAGCGCTCGGCGGCGCGGATCAGGTGCGCGATGACGGGAAGCTGCTTGATGCGTTCAGCCAGCGTCACGGCGGTTCCCAGCGCCTTGCTGGCTTTGCCGGGCTCTTGCGGTTCTTCGGGCCCGGTGTCCATTTTCTTCACGGGCTCAAAATCCAAATGCTGCGTTGGTCGTTGCGGATCGTTTTCCTGCGTCACGCGTCTTTTCCTTTTCGTTTTCCTGAATATCTTTGAATTATAGCGCGTGGCTAGCCCACGTAGGCTTTTGTCTGCTCGGTTAGCCACTCCATGAACAGATGAACCCGGCGGGAGAGGTTGCGCCGGTGAGGATAAATCAGCGAAACCGGCATCGGCTCGGCGCGGTACTGCGGCAGGATCTCAATCAGCTTTTTCGTGCGCAGCGAGTCGCGCACGCCCACGCGAGGCACCTGAATAATCCCCAGTCCGGCAATGCAGGCGGCGTGGTAGGTCTCGGTGCTGTTGACCGTGAGTACCCCGCCCGTTTTCACCCACTGCGTAGTCGTGCCGTTGAAGTATTCGAAGCCCTGCGGCCGCGTCCCCAGCGTGGCGGCGTAATGCACCACGGCGTGAGAGGCCAGGTCGTCCAGCGTGTCAGGATAGCCAAAACGCGCCAGATAATCCGGGCTGGCGCAGTTGATCACCGACAGCCTGCCGAGCGGGCGCGCGATAAGCCCGGAGTCCTTCAGCGTGCCGACGCGCACCACGCAGTCAAAGCCTTCGCGAATCACGTCCACCAGGCGGTCGCTACTGCTAAGCTCCACTTCAATGCCGGGATACTGCTGTAAAAAAGCGGGCAGCCTGGGGATGATTAAATTTCGCGCAATGCCAACGGGCATATCCACGCGCAGCCGTCCGCTGATGCTGGAGGGGTCGTGCTGAAACAGGCCGTCCAGCTCGTCGAGGTTGGTGAGGAGATCTTTTGCGCGCTCGTAATAGACCATGCCGTCCTGCGTGAGGCTGACGCGGCGCGTGGTGCGGTGCAGCAGCTGCGTGCCGAGAATATTTTCCAGCGCCTGAATCTGGCGCGAAACGCTGCCCTTCGGCAGGCTCAGCGTCTCCGCCGCGCGGGAAAAACTCTCCAGCTCCGCGACGCGGATGAACAGCTGCATTGCGTGAATTTTATCCATAGGTTCGGCTCATTGTTGTTTTCAATGAAACAGTGAAGCGTTATCCACCCTCTTTATTGATTATTTATCACCTAATAAGCTCTTACTCAATCTTCACAACAAGCGAAACGAGGTTTCTTATGTCTGAACGTATTGCATTAGTGACGGGCGGCAGCCGCGGTTTAGGTAAAAACGCGGCGTTAAAGCTGGCAGCCGATGGGACGGGAATTATCCTCACCTATAACAGCAGCGAGCAGGAAGCCATGGACGTGGTCCGTGAAATTGAAGCCAAAGGCGTGAAGGCAGCGGCGCTGCAGCTCAACGTCGGCGATATTTCCGGTTTTGAGCGCTTTGCTCAGCAAGTGGAGGAAACCCTTCGCACCGTCTGGCAGCGCAACACCTTCGATTATTTATTGAACAATGCGGGAACGGGTTTGTACGCGCCGTTTGCCGACACCACGGAAGCCCAGTTTGACGAGGCGATGAACGTCCATTTCAAGGGGCCGTTCTTCCTGACGCAGCGCCTGCTGCCGCTAATGCAGGACGGCGGACGGATCCTGAACGTCTCAAGCGGGCTGGCGCGCTTCACCCAGCCGGGATCGGGTGCCTACGCGGCGATGAAGGGCGCGATGGAAGTGCTCACCCGCTACCAGGCGAAAGAGCTGGGCGCGCGCGGGATCAGCGTGAACATCATTGCTCCAGGGGCGATTGAAACCGACTTCGGCGGTGGACGCGTGCGCGATAACGCGCAGATTAACCAGCATCTGGCCTCGCAGACGGCGCTGGGGCGCGTGGGCCTGCCGGACGACATTGGTGACGCGATTGCGGCCCTTCTCAGCGACAGGCTGGGCTGGATGAATGCCCAACGCATTGAAGTTTCAGGCGGGATGTTCCTGTAAGCATCGCGCTTAAGGGGAGGGAACCCCTTAAGGAAAGCCTTAAGATAGTTATGTCAAAATCCTGGTAGTTATAAAAATCAATGACTGAATTGTAACGCTAACCTTCATTGAGTTTTTTCTCATATAAAGCCTCTGTAGAATCCCCTCGCTATTCATTGAGATTGTACTATTTACGATGGTATTTGCGGCCACATTCCGCGGTACCATCTGAAGGGGAAAAACAATGCGAGTAATCATGTTTGACAGGCAGTCAATATTTATTCATGGAGCGATCAACAGTCTGCGGGCGTTAATTCCAGAAATAAATATTACTGGAGCCCGTCAGGCAGATGAATTTTTATCACAGCTATCAGCATCACCTTCCGCTATCGCCATGATTGATGGGAATATTCTTGAGGATGAAAATATAACGCTGCTGGAAGACATTCAGCTTCGTTTTCCTGCACTGCGCGTGGCGATCGTTTTAGCCAAAAAAGACCCGCGCTACGTTGAAAAAATCCTGCAGCGAAACGTTATGGCCGTTATTCCGCGCAACGCGGCACCGGAGATGTTTTCTGCCGTGCTGCATTCCGTGTCGAAGGGCATGGTTTGCCTTCCGGGCGAATGGCTACACGATTTCAACGCGCCGCAGTTGGATCTCGCGCAGCTCAGCGAGCGCCAGTATGAAGTGCTTAGGCTACTGGCGGCCGGCGAGTCGAATAAAGAGATTGGTCGTTCACTGAACATCAGTGCGGGAACGGTAAAAGCGCATCTGGAAACCCTGTTTCGACGACTGGAGGTCAAAAACAGAACCCAGGCCGCGATGCTCTACACCCGTATGATGGCTTGAAAAACGGTGGTTTTGAGTACCGAGATATCATCAAGACTATAAAGTAATGAAATAAGCGTATCGTGCTGCTGCTGTGTCAATGTCTGTTTAATATTTTCACGCAGCAGCGCTTCCCATATTTGCAGATCGTTCTGCAGCATTATTTCCGCTGCCAGAGGCGTGATGAGGCTACTAAAGTTTTCCCACGGACGAATAACGTGTCCATATCCTATTACCCATAAGCCTTTCTCATCCCTGTATTTTTCCAGTGAAAGGCCCTGCTGTTTTTTTAATAGCTCGATGGCTGAATAAGATATCTTAAGCGTATGATCGTTCATATTCATTTCCTCTCTAGATCGGTAGCGTAGAGGAAATAGTCTCAATAACCTATAGGCCAAATGGCCATAATTTAGCCGTTGCCCAGTCAATATTCCTTTTTTAATAACCCAAAGAGCCAGTCGTTGTGCCAGCACCCGGCGAGAAAATAACTTTCCCGCAGCTCGCCCTCCAGCCGGAAGCCGACCTTTTCCAGCACGCGTCGGGAGGCGATATTGCCCGCGGTTACGGTCGCCGTGAGGCGGCGAATCCCGCCCCCGGCAAACGCGAAATCGCAAAGCCCCTTAAGCGATTCGTAGCCATATCCCTTACCCTGAGCGGGCGGCGCAAAGAGAAAGCCCACTTCGGCGCAATCGTCCTCCCGGTGAACATAGCCCGTCACGCCCAGCGGCGTTTCATCCTGCGCGTCGCGCACGACCAGGCAGAGCCAGTGCGCGCTGCCGGGCTTCCACGGCTGCAGGCGTGCGTTAAAGGCGTCGCGAATATCCGCAACGGAGCGGCCCTGCGCAACGTAACGCATCACCTCCGCGTTTTGCTGTAACGCCAGAAAGAAGGGCCAGTCGGCGGCCAGTAGAGGCGAGCAGCGTAAGCGCGCGGTGGTAAAAGCTGGCATGCGTTTTCTCCTGAAAGACCTGCCAATGATTATAGGGTTTGTCACTTTTTTTCAACAAAAACTCAGGTATGGTTTAACGTCGTATAACTAAAAAAGAAAAAACGGCCACAGCTGGCCCATTTTGGTGTATTCGTTGCCTCTCAAGGAAAACAATGACTCTCAGTCCATCACACCGCATCCGCGAACAGTTTGAACACTGCCTGGCGGTTATCCGTCACGCGTCAGTAGAAATACTGCTGCTGCTCAACGTTCACGTTGCCGAAGGTAAAGATCCGCGCTGGTTCCTGGAGCAGCTGGATAACGCCCGCTTAGGGCTGGGCGGCTGGGGGGCGGTGGCGAAGCAGCTGAACCTCAACGACGCGGAAATGTCGGCGTTTACGCTGCAGCTTCGCCTGCTGCAGCAGCGCGTACCCCAGTACGAGAGCGGCCAGGACGTGAGCGAGAACCAGCTCATCGCGGCGATGCGTTTTGTCACCTCGCTGGAGCATCTGCGAATGCAGCAGCCCCTTCTGACCTACAGCACCGAGCTGGCCCCGGGAGACGAAATACAGCAGCAGCAGGCGCGCAAGCAGGTGCGGGCGATTGAGCTGACGATCAAAGGCCTGATACAGCAGGCGTGGCCCGATCCGGTGCGGCTGAATAACCACCTCAAAACGCTGTTCAACGCCGACCGCGTGCGGCGCTGGCTGAAGCTTGGCGAGATCAACGATATCCTGAGCGGCATGATGTTCAGCGAGCTGGCGCAGATGCTGGTCGATAAAAAAGAGTACAGCCGCTACTACGCCTCGCTGTTCAGCGACCCGATGATGCTGACCCTGCTGGTCGACCCGCGTAAAACGCTGCAAACCTTCCTCGACGACATCCGCCAAATCCGCAACGGCATCACCGTTCAGCAGCCGCTCAGCTCGGCGCAAATTCAGCTGCTGGATTGCTACTATTCGCAAATCACCCGGCCCGTGCAGCGGGCATTTGAAGAGGGGCGAACGCGCATCAATCCGGCGGGGCTGATGGCCGTTGACGCCAGCGAGCTGCACGCGTTCTGGGAGAACGCGCAGAAAAGGGATCGCGTCACCGGAAGCGATCTGTTTGAGGTGCGCGACACCATCGAAAAGCCGACGCAGCGCGCGCCGCGCACGCCGGAACAGCGCGAGCAGCTGATCTCCGGCGCTCTGTGGGGGGCCGTCGGCGCAATGGTTATCGCCATCGTGGTCGGCGGCTTTATATTGGTCACCAGCGACAAGCCGCAGCAGGCCGTGGCGAGCGCGGCAGAGCCCGCGCCAGCGCCGCAGGAGATGCGGGAAACGCCCTCCTCGCGCGAAACGCTGACCCGCCAGGGCGTGACCTGGGACGAAAACAACTTCCGCTCGGCCATCAACCGTAACGACACGCGCGTCGTGCTGCTGTTCTTGCAGGGCGGAATGGACTGGAAGGTATCGTGGACGGAAGAGGCCATGGCCGCGCGCCATGACGACGTGCTGGAGCTGATGCTGCGCTACCGGCAGCAGATGGTGGAAGAGAAGCCGTGCCGCCGCTTTATCAATACGGTCGGCCACGCCATGGCAAACGGCGAATCGCTGACGTCGGTCCGCAAACAGTATCTGAAGGCTTTTTGCACCGTGCCCGCCGTGGTGAAGCGCCAGCAGCACGACGCGGAGATGGCGAAACGTCGCGCGCTGGCGCAGCCGGACGCGACGACGAAAAAATGGCAGTCGATACAGACCGCGATTTACGACGTCATTCGCTAGCCCGCCGGATTCGGGCTATTGCCCCTTGCGAATCAGATATCGGTACGGCAGCGCGTCGGTCGCCTGCGCCACCAGCTCGTGCTCCATAAAGGTACAAAAGCCGGGGATATCGCGGGTGGTGGCCGGGTCGTCGGCAACGATCAGCAGCGTTTCGCCAGCCTGCATGGTGCGTACGGTTTTGCGCACCATCATGACCGGCTCCGGGCAGCGGAGGCCCTGAGCGTCAAGAGTATGGTCGGGAGTGGAGAACAGGTCGGTCATTTTCTTCTCATTCGTGTCAAAACGGCTGTAGTTTACGCCCCGCCACTCTCAATGCAAACAGGTTAACGATTGCGTGAAGATTAACCGTTGCAAATGACCGTTAAAGCAGTATCATGCGGCGGCTTTATTGGGTTCCCTCACCCCAAATATTAATCAAAAAGGTACAATATGAGCTCCTTTACACACCCGCAACGCGTTAAGGCGTTGTTCTGGCTTTCGCTTTTTCATCTGCTGGTGATCACCTCCAGCAACTATCTGGTTCAGCTTCCGATCTCCATTTTTGGTTTTCACACCACCTGGGGCGCGTTTAGCTTTCCGTTTATCTTCCTCGCCACCGATCTGACCGTGCGAATTTTTGGCGCACCGCTGGCACGCCGCATTATTTTCGCAGTGATGATGCCCGCGCTGTTCGTTTCGTACGTGATTTCATCGCTGTTTTACATGGGCAGCTGGCAAGGTTTGGAAGCACTCACTAACTTCAACCTGTTCGTGGCGCGCATCGCGGCGGCCAGCTTTATGGCCTACGCGCTGGGGCAGATCCTCGACGTCCACGTTTTTAACCGCCTGCGTCAGAACCACCGCTGGTGGATGGCGCCCACCGCCTCGACGCTGTTTGGCAACGTGAGCGACACGCTGGCATTCTTCTTCATCGCCTTCTGGCGCAGCCCGGACGCGTTTATGGCCGAGCACTGGATGGAAATCGCGCTGGTGGACTACTGCTTCAAGGTGCTTATCAGCATCGTCTTCTTCCTGCCGATGTACGGCGTGCTATTGAATATGCTGATGAAAAGGCTGGCAGATAAATCTGAAATCTCCGCATTGCAGGCAGGTTAAGGGTTCGCTTTATCAGTTGTGATAAGATGGGTGAATGAGCCGCTATGGCCGTTTATCGAAAGGAAGAAGTCAATGCGCAATCTGGTTAAATATGTCGGGATTGGCCTGCTGGTTGTTGGCCTTGCAGCCTGTGATAACAGCGACACCAAAACGCCTGCTCAGGGTGCGTCCGCTGAAAGCAACGCCACCGGGCAGCCGGTCAGCCTGATGGATGGCAAACTCAGTTTCTCTCTGCCGGCGGATATGACCGACCAGAGCGGCAAGCTGGGTACCCAGGCGAACAACATGCACGTCTATTCTGATGCGACCGGGCAGAAGGCGGTGATTGTGATCGTCGGCGACGACACCAGCGAAGATCTGGGCGTGCTCGCCAAGCGTCTGGAAGAGCAGCAGCGCGGCCGCGACCCGCAGCTGCAGGTTGTTACTAACAAATCCATCGAGCTGAAAGGCCACACGCTGCAGCAGCTCGACAGCATCATCTCGGCGAAAGGCCAGACGGCCTACTCTTCCGTGGTGCTCGGCAAGATCGATAACAAGCTGCTGACCCTGCAGATTACGCTGCCAGCGGACGATCAGCAGAAAGCGCAAACCGCCGCGGAAAACATCATTAACACCATCGCGATTCAGTAATTTTCACGATGAAGACGTGGCCTCCCGGGCGTGCTCGGGGGGCCATTTTTTTAGCCGCCACGCCAGCAGGAGCGCCACCGCCGCCAGGCCCGCCGCGGCAAGATAAATCACCGGCACGCCCGCCCACGCCATCACCAGCCCCGCCAGCGGCCCGGTGATCCCCAGCGACATATCCATAAACACCGTGTAGGTCGCCAGCGCCGATCCCTGATTTTGCGGCGGCACCGCCTTCACCGCCACGACGCCCAGCGCCGGGAACACCAGCGAGAACCCGGCTCCCGCCAGGAAAACGCCGACTTTCGCCATCCACGGCGCGGTGGCGACGCCGGTCAGGAGCAGGCCAACAATCTCCACGGCGAAGCAGATCATCGCCACGTTCAGCCCGCCCAGGCGGTTTATCCCGTTCGGGAAAAGTAAGCGAGCGCCCACAAACGCACAGCTGAAGAGCGTCAGCGCAAAAGCCGCGCCGTCCCAGCCTTTGGCATCGTAAAACAGCGTGATAAACGTTGCGATGGTGCCGAACCCGGCGGAAGCCAGCGCCAGCGCCATCCCGTACAGCCAGACGCGCCCCAGCACGGCGCGAAACGGCAGCGGCTTGCCCTTGCTGGCCTTCACCTTCGGGCGCGGCAGCGCAAAGGCGATCGCCAGCAGCGCGATGACCATAATCGTGACGGCAAGCCCGTACAGGCCGCCGTAGGCATAACACGCCACGCCGAGCGGCGCGCCGATCGCCATCGCGCCGTAGGTCACTATCCCGTTCCAGGAGATCACCCTGCCGATGTGGGGCGCGCCCACAACGCCGACGCCCCACAGCGTGGAGCCCGTTCCCGCCAGGCTCTGGCCGATACCCAAAATCACGCGCCCCAGGCACAGCAGCGCCAGGCTCATCAGCGGCCAGTGGCTGGTGGAGGCGGCCAGCAGATAGCACAACCCGCTCAGGAAGCAGCCGCACAGCCCTATCACCACAACGCTTTTCGGCCCGAACCGATCCGCATAGCGCCCCGCGTGCGGGCGGCTCAGAAGCGTGGCGAAATACTGCAGGCTAATCACCAGCCCGGCCCAGAAGGCGCTAAAACCCATCACGTCGTGAACATACCCCGGCAGCACCGCCAGCGGCAGGCCGATCGTCAGGTAGCTGGCGAAGTTGAAGATGACAACGGAAACAATGCGCAGATTGAGGCGAAATCCGCTCAGCGCCGGTTCGACGGCAGGTTCGGGCATGACGTTTTCTCTGATTTTTGCAACGGTGTTTCACTATTACACGATGCCCTGTGAAAATCAGCACCGACTTTCAGATTAGCGCCCCAGACGAAGCGTATCCCGCGCACTACACTTAACGAGCCCACGAAAAAGGAAAACCTATGACACCTTCCCAGCCCGATAAAGCGGGTTTGCACATTTTACTTAAGCTTGCCTGCCTGGTGGTGATCCTTGCCGGGATACACTCAGCGGCCGATATTATCGTTCAACTTCTGCTGGCCCTCTTCTTTGCCATTGTTCTTAACCCGCTGGTGACGTGGTTTTTGCGTCGCGGCGTAAGCCGCCCGGTGGCCATCACCATCGTGGTTATCGTGATGCTCATCGTGCTGACGGCGCTGTTCGGCGTGCTGGCGGCGTCGCTCAGCGAGTTCTCCACCCTGCTCCCGCAGTACAACAAAGCGCTGACCCGCAAGCTGGTTGAGCTGCAGGAGATGATGCCGTTCCTCAATCTGCATTTTTCGCCGGAGCGCATGCTGCGCAGGATGGACTCGGAAAAGCTGATGACCTACGCCACCACCCTGATGACCGGACTTTCCGGCGCGATGGCGAGCATCCTGCTGCTGGTGATGACGGTGGTGTTTATGCTCTTCGAGGTGCGCCACGTTCCCTACAAGCTGCGCTTTGCGCTCAATAACCCGCAGATCCACATCGCCGGCCTGCACCGCGCGCTGAAAGGCGTGACCAAGTATCTGGCGCTTAAAACGCTGCTCAGCCTGTGGACCGGCGCGCTCGTCTGGCTGGGCCTCACGCTGATGGGCATCCAGTTCGCCCTGATGTGGGGCGTGCTGGCGTTCCTGCTGAACTACGTCCCCAACATCGGGGCGGTGCTTTCCGCCGTGCCGCCCATGATCCAGGCCTTTTTGTTCAACGGCTTCTATGAATGCATGCTCATCGGGGCGCTGTTCCTGGTCGTGCATATGGTGCTGGGGAATATCCTTGAGCCGCGCATGATGGGCCACCGCCTGGGCATGTCGACGCTGGTGGTCTTTTTATCGTTACTGGTGTGGGGATGGCTGCTGGGGCCGGTGGGCATGCTGCTCTCGGTGCCGCTGACCAGCGTGTGTAAAATCTGGATGGAGACCACCAAGGGCGGCAGCAAGCTGGCGATACTCCTCGGACCAGGGCGTCCTAAGAGCCGATTACCGGGCTAATCCCGGAATGCGGTTAGCTATTCGCGCTGCCAATGGATTATAGTAATGGTTTCGCCGCGTGACTGTGCGGTTCTTACTGCTTTAACTGAAGGCCAGACGTTATATGTACCAGGTTTTTCTGGGAAAAATCTCCACGCTAAGCAACGATAACTGGGCTGAAGCGCTGGCCAGGCAAGCCCCGCAGGGGGCACGGCGCGCCCGCTGGCTGGCCGGACGCGGGCTGCTTTCGCGCCTGCTCGATCCGCAGCCGCTGCCGGAAATTGTCTACAGCGAGCAGGGGAAACCGGGCTTTGCGAACGGCTTTCCGCTGTGGTTTAGCGTCAGCCACTGCGAGGACGATATCGCCCTGATCGTCAGCGACGAAGGTGAAGTGGGCTGCTCGCTGGAGCATATTCGCGTGCAGGATAACTGGCGCACGCTTGCCAACGCGGTCTTCAGCAACGCCGAGCACGACGAGCTGGAAAAGGAAGCGGCAGAGCGCCAGCTTGCCGCGTTCTGGCGCATCTGGACGCGCAAAGGAGCCATCATCAAGCAGCGTGACGGCCACCCGTGGCAGATGGTCAGCATCGACAGCGCCGCCGCCGGATCGCATTCGGTCAGCCACTGTCAGATTGATGCCCTGAGCCTTGCCGTCTGCACCGCCACGCCCTTCGCGCTTACGACGACGCTGATCCAGCCGGTCGGCGGCGCGCTGGCCGGAAAATAGTCAGCACGCCAAGAATAATAAACCCGACCCCCGCCAGCCCGCGCCAGGAGAAGTGTTCTTCCCAGCCGGGCAGCGCGATCGCTGCGCCCCAGACCAGAATGTAGCTCAGGCTCAGCAGGGCATAGGCTTTGCTGAGCGCCATGCGCTGCAGCGCCAGATACCAGCAGCCCATCGACGCCACGTACCCCGCCAGGCCGAGCGCCAGCGAGCCGGTGCCGGGCGCGAAGTGCCACAGCGCTGCGATAAACGTGCTGACGTCGCTGACCGACGGCAGCGTCACCATCGCGTATCGCAGAAGCAGCTGCGCCGCGCTGACCAGCGCCACGCTGAATAATGCCCAGAACGCGCCCCTCACAGGCTTCCTCCCAGCAGGATAATGCCAACGATAATAAAGCCCACGCCGAGCCAGTGGCGCGGCGCGACGTTCTCATGCCAGACCGCCTTCGCCGCCAGCGTCACCCAGATGAAATTCAGGCTCAGCATCGGATAAGCGATACCGACCGGCAGGTGCTGCAATACCACCAACCAGACCAGCATTCCGCAGCCTAGCGCCAGCAGCGCAAGGCCGAGCCAGAGCAGCAGATGCCTGCCGCGCCGCCCGGCTTTCGCCGGACGCGCCGCCTGCTTCTGGCACAGCTGCCCCGCGCAGCTCAGCAGGCTCGCCAGAATCAGCCCGATCCACACCATCATTGCGGCAGATACTGCAGGTAGGCCAGACGCCCCTGAACGTACAGGTTGTCCGGTTTTGGCAGCTTCGCCCGCTCAAGATCGTCGTTTTTCGACAGCAGGATCACCAGCGAAACGCGCCCCTGCTGGCGATGCTGCTCCAGCCACTGCGCCAAATCATCCTCGCTCACGAACCGCCCCTGCGCATCCGGGTAGTTCAGGCCGTACTTCAGCTCGCCGCCCTGGCCGTAGAGAATAATGTCGCTACGATTGAGCTCCCACGCCAGCCCTGCCGCCACGCCGACGCTGTTAGCCAGCACGAACTTGCTCTCCTCCAGCGGGACGCGCACGGTATCGACCAGCGACTGCGGCTGCTTCGAATCCACCACGCGGTTAGGAATGGCGAAGCCAATCAGGAGCGCCAGCCCGGCCGGGCAGAGCGCAGCCAGCCACCAGCGCTGCGGGCTTCGATGCAGCGTAAACCAGCCCATCACCGCCCACACGAGGAAGGCCACCGCGGCGCAGAAGACTTTGTACAGCTCGACGGAGGTCCAGACCGGATGCTTCGTCACCCCCCACGGGGAAACCGCCAGCGCCGCCACCACGCCCAGCGCGCCAAAGCCGAGGTTAATCCACGCGTTAATGCGCAGCACCTTCACGCCCTTCCCGGCGAGGGCGCAGGCGTAGCGCGCCATCAGGATCGCCAGCGGGGCAAAGCACGGCAGGATGTAGGTCGGCAGCTTGCCTTTGGCGATGCTGAAGAACAGCAGCGGCATCACCACCCAGCCCAGCAGATACCAGCCGCGGCCGTCACCCTGCCTGTCGCGCCAGCCCAGGCGCAGCGCGCCCGGCAGCAGCGCCAGCCACGGCAGGCTTCCGGCAATCAGGAACGGCAGGTAATACCAGAACGGCGCCTTGTGCTGGGCGTCGCTCTGCGCGAAGCGCTGAATATGCTCCACCCAGAAGAAGTAGCGCCAGAAGTCAGGCTCGCGCTGGGCGATCGCCAGCCCCCAGGGCAGCACGATCAGCACGCAGCTCAGAACCGCCAGCCAGCCGTACAGCAGCACCTCCTTCCAGCGCTTTTGCACGATCACCCACGGCAGAACGCCAATCACCGGCACCGCCAGCGCCAGGAAGCCTTTGGTCATCACGCCCATGCCGCAGGCCAGCCCGAGCAGGAGATAGCCGCCCACCTTCCCGCCGACGGTTTGCGCCTGCGCGGCCAGCCAGAAGCTGCACATCGCCGCCACCAGCCAGAGGGTGATGATGGGATCCAGCACCGCGTAGGTGCCGATACCGTAAACGAGGAACAGGGTGATAAAGATGATGCCGGAGAACAGCGCGACGCGCTTGTCCTGCCAGAGGCGCCACGCCAGCCAGATCACCAGCAGCGCGGCGAACCCGGTGGAGAATATCGCCCCCGCGCGCACGGCAAAGTTAGAGTGGCCAAACAGCAGCTGTCCGATGCTGTTAACCCAGTACCCGGCTATCGGCTTTTCGAAATAGCGCAGCCCTAAAAAGTGCGGCACCACCCAGTCGCCCGAGGCCAGCATTTCGCGGCTGATCTCCGCGTAGCGCGTTTCATCAGGCTGCCACAGCAGGCGAAGATCGACCGGAATGAGGTAGTAAACGATAAACAGTGCGAGAAGCGCTAAGCCGTAACGGGCTGCTTTCATGATGCGGGACTCACGGTTTGTTGATAGCCAAGCCAGCCTTCCCGGCCGGCCATTTCATTGCGTACGATTTTGCCGGGCGGCAGCGTTGAGAGATCGTCCGGCAGCAGCTCGCCGAGCGGGCAAAACGCGATGCCTTCCTGCTTCGCCATCGCCAGCAGCGCGTCGAAATCGTGCTGATACGCGATCCCCTCCACTTCCGCATGAATGGTGTACACCGGCGTGCCGGCGTCGCGATGAATGCGGTCCAGGATATAGCGATTGAACCCGTCGGCGCTGACTTCGCGCCCGACCACTTCATCCCACGTGGGAAGCGTAACCGGAATTTGCACGGTGCCGAACCGGTTCTCACCCAGCTGCGGTAAAAACGGCCCGGTGCCGCGGCAGTCGCTGTTGTAGCGGAACGCGAACGGCTCTTTGGCTTTCACCACGCGCTGGTCCGCCCGCCAGCCCGCCACCGCCGAGCAGCGCACCTGCTGGCCGGTAATCGCCTCCATCTCCAGCACGCCGCGCTCAACTTCACGCGTCATCCGCGGAATATCCCACACGCCCGCCCAGGCCTGCCAGGCGTGGTGATCCCAGGCGTGCAGGCCGACCTCGTGCAGGCGCGCCGCCTCGCGGATAATCGCTTCATTACCCGCGCCGATGCGCCTGCCGGGCCAGGCGGTGCCCGCCAGCAGGATATCCCAGCCGTAAAGGGATGCCGCGCGCGAGCGCAGCATTTTGAACAGAAATGCCGGTTTAACCAGACGCCACAGGTGACGTCCCATGTTGTCTGGCCCCACGCTGAAAAAGAGGCTCGCGCGAACGTCGTGCTTGCTCATCAGTTCCAGCAGCCGCGGTACGCCGTCACGCGTGCCGCGAAAGGTATCGACATCAATGCGTAAACCGACTTTTTTCATGACGCCTGTTCCGTTAGCTCCACGGTGCGCAGGAAGAAGTCGAGCGTTTCGTCAATGGTCTGCTCCATCTTCACGGTCGGCGTCCAGTTCAGGCAGTGCTTCGCGTTGCGAATGCTCGGCTTGCGGTGCTCAACGTCCTGATAGCCTTTGCCATAATAGCTGCTGCTTTCCACTTCGCGGAAGCCGGCAAACGGCGGGAAGCGGTCGCGCAGCGGATGGCGTTCAAAGCTTGCCAGCAGCATCTCGGCCAGCTCGCGAATGCTCGCTTCGTTGTCCGGGTTGCCGATGTTGATGATCTGCCCGTTGCAGCGGTTATCGTTGTTCTCGATGATGCGGAACAGCGCCTCGATGCCGTCGCTGATGTCGGTGAAGCAGCGCTTCTGCTTGCCGCCCTCAATCAGCTTGATCGGCGAGCCTTCCACCAGGTTGAGGATCAGCTGGGTGATGGCGCGGGAGCTGCCGATGCGCGCCGCGTTCAGGTTGTCCAGACGCGGCCCCATCCAGTTAAACGGACGGAACAGCGTAAAGCGCAGCCCCTCTTTTTCGCCGTAGGCCCAAATCACGCGGTCCAGCAGCTGTTTGGAGACGGAGTAAATCCAGCGCTGCTTGTTGATCGGCCCGACCACCAGGTTGGAGGTGTCTTCGTCGAAGTTTTTGTCGGTGCACATGCCGTACACCTCGGAGGTGGACGGGAAGATGATGCGCTTATCGTATTTCACGCAGTCGCGGATGATCTTCAGGTTCTCTTCGAAGTCCAGCTCGAACACGCGCAGCGGGTTGCGGGTGTACTCAATCGGCGTTGCGATCGCCACCAGCGGCAGCACCACGTCGCATTTTTTGATGTGGTATTCGATCCACTCGGAGTGAATGCTGATATCCCCTTCCACGAAGTGGAAGCGCGGATTGTCGAGGAAGCGGCTGATGGCGTCGGAACCGATGTCCAGGCCATAGATTTCGTAGTTGTCGTCCTTAAGCAGGCGTTCGGTGAGGTGGTTGCCGATAAAGCCGTTCACGCCGAGGATCAGGACCCGCGTGCGGCGCTTGATGGCGACGACCGGCGCGCTGGTAATGAGCGCCCCCGCAACCAGGCCAAGCGACTGCGCCAGCTGGGTGCCCTGCACGTACAGCCCGTTGTCGGTTTGTCCGGTGACGATCTCCAGCGCCTGCTCGCCGCAGCTGACAATCAGCGGTGAAACGGAAATGACGGTGCCCGGCTTCGCGGCGGAAACGTCGTCGCGCACGCGGGACTTCCAGACGATAAACTTGCTGACCCCGGCAAAGCTGTACGCGCCCGGCCACGGATCGGTTACCGCGCGCACCAGGTTGTGCAGCTGGCGCGCCGGTTTGGTCCAGTCCAGACGGCCATCTTCCGGCTTGCGGCGGCCAAAGCAGGTTGCCTTGCTCTCGTCCTGCGCGGTTTCGCTGAACGTGCCGCGAAGGATTGCGGGCAGAGCGTCATGCAGCAGGGCGCGCGCCGCTTCGCAAAGCGCGTGGTGCAGCTGCAGCGCCGTGTCGTCCTCGCCGATGGCCACGCTTTGCTGCGCCACGATCGCGCCCGTGTCGGCGCGGCGCACCATCCGGTGCAGGGTTACGCCGGTTTTCGTTTCGCCGTTGACCAGCGCCCAGTTCAGCGGTGCGCGGCCGCGGTAGGCAGGCAGCAGGGAGCCGTGCAGGTTAAACGCGCCTTTTGGCGCCAGGCTTAAAATCGCGTCGCTCAGGAGGTTGCGGTAGTAGAACGAGAAAATCACGTCCGGAGAGAGCTTCTGAATGCGGTCGACCCACAGCGGATGGTTCACATCCTCCGGCGCGTAAACAGGAATGCCGCGCTCGGCCGCGATCCGCGCCACGGAGCCGAAGAAATGGTTCTCACCGGCTGAGTCCGGATGGGTAAAGATAGCGGCAATTTCATAGCCCGCTTCCAGCAGGGCCAGCGTGCCCGCGCACCCCATATCGTGATAGGCAAAGACAACGGCTTTCATGGGTGGTTTTCCTCTTGAGACGCTTTGTGTTCCTGACGGACAACACGTTGAATAAAGTAGCGCGGACGCGCGCGAACATCGTTATAGATACGGCCTATGTATTCCCCGAGCAGGCCCATGCCGATAAACTGCGCGCCGATAAACATGAACAGCACGGCAAACAGCATAAAGACCCCTTCTGCGGCCCACTGCGGGCCAAAGACCAGCCGCAGCACGACCAGCAGCACCGAGAGCGCAAATCCGGCCAGCGCGATAACGCTGCCGAAGACGCTCAGCAGGCGTAGCGGCGTGGTGGTCAGGCAGGTGATCAGGTCGTACATCAGGTTGATGAGGCGCATAAAGCTGTACTTGGACTCCCCGTGCTCGCGCTCGGCGTGCAGGACGGGGATCTCGGTCGCCTTACGGGCGAAGGTATTCGCCAGAATCGGGATAAAGGTGCTGCGTTCGTGGCAGTGCAGCATGGCGTCGACAATGTGGCGGCGATAGGCGCGCAGCATGCAGCCGTAGTCGCCCATCGCTTTACCGGTCGTGCGCTGGATCAGGCGGTTAATGGTGCGGGATGCCAGCTTGCGGAAGTGGCTGTCCTGGCGGTTCTGCCGCACCGTGCCCACCACGTCGTAACCTTCATCGGCTTTGGCCACCAGGCGCGGGATCTCCTCCGGCGGGTTTTGCAGGTCGGCGTCCAGGGTGATGATCAGATCGCCCGTGACGTGGCTGAACCCGGCCATGATCGCTGAATGCTGGCCGTAGTTGCGGTTGAGCAGCACGGCGACGATGTGGCTGTCGTCGGCCTGCGCGGCGTCGGTGAGCATCATTGCGGAATCGTCGCTGCTGCCGTCGTCCACGAGCAGGATTTCATACTCTTTGCCCAGCGTTTCGCAGGCGGCGGTGGTGCGGCGGATCAGCTCGGGCAGGCTCTCCTGCTCGTTGTAGACCGGGATCACCACGGACACTTTTTTTACGGGCGGCGCGCTGAACATATCAATATCCTGCAAGCTGATGGAGCGCGGTAATGACGCGGGTTGTGTCGTCATGGGTCATATCCGGGAAAAGAGGGAGAGAACAAATGCGATCGCTGTTCCATTCGGAGTTCGGCAAAGAGACGTCCGGGAAGCGTTCGCGATAGTATTTTTGCGTGTGGGCAGCGCGGAAGTGCAGGCCGGTGCCGATGCCCTTCTCTTTTAGCGCCGCCATCAGGCCATCGCGGGAGATCCCGCAGCGGGCTTCATCCACGCGGATAATAAACAGGTGCCAGGCATGCAGGTGCGGCCAGGCCGGAATGCGCAGCGGCTCGAACGTCGTATCGGAGAGCTCAAGCAGGTAGCGGTCGGCGATGTCGCGACGGCGCCTGTTGGCCTCGCCGAGCTTGCCCAGCTGCACCAGCGCCAGCGCGGCGTTGATATCCGCCAGGTTGTATTTGAAGCCGGGAGAGATCACCTCCGCCTGCGGCGCGCGGCCGTGCGTCTGGCGATCGTAGGCGTCCACGCCCAGGCCGTGAAACTTCAGGCTGCGGATGCGCTGTGCCAGCTGTTCGTCATCCGTCACCACCAGCCCGCCTTCGGCGCAGGTCATGTTTTTAATGGCGTGGAAGGAGAAGATCGCGGTGCCCCGCCAGCCCACGTGGCGATCGTTGTAGTAAGTGCCTGCGGCATGCGCCGCATCCTCGATGACGGGAATGCCGTGGCGCTCGCCGACCGCGCGGATCGCGTCAATGTCGCAGGGCGCTCCGGCATAATGAACGGGGATAATGGCTTTGGTTTTTGGGGTAATAGCCGCCTCGACTGCCTCCGGCGTGACCATCAGCGTATCGCGATCCACGTCGATCATCACCGGCGTGGCGCCCAGCAGGACGATCATATTCAGCGTGGAAACCCAGGTCAGGGAAGGCGTAATCACTTCATCACCCGGGCCGATCCCCATCGCCATCAGCGTGACGTGCATCCCCGCCGTGGCGGAGCTCACGGCAACGGCGTGACGATTTCCCGTTAGCGTACAAAATGCCTCTTCAAGCGCCTGATTCTTCGGCCCCGTCGTGATCCAGCCGGACGCAATTACCTCCTGCAGCGCGGCTATTTCCTCACTGCCCATTGAGGGACGGGAAAAAGGCAGAAATTCACTCATCATTAATTTCCTTGAGATAAGAAAAGCATCTTTTCAGAATAATAGCGAAATGCCGGATCGTTTATTTCAACGAACCATAAACTCATCTCAAGGTAGCGTTCATTTCTTAGGAGAAAATTAAGGAAGGGAATAAAAAAGCGAGTTAAATGCAATTAACCATTAAATTACAACAGGTTAATGTTTTATGAATTTTTTAAATTTGTGACATTAGTTGTGGAGCGTTTTTTGTTATTTAAACCAAACCTCAACGGATAAAAAATTCCCAATATATTTCATGATAAAGTAAAATATATCGGGAACTTTTCTTTTTAGTTAAGTGTCGCGCTTATTTTAAATTTTCCGGGAAGTTTTCCGGCAGCTCGCTGGCCGCACAGGCGATGACGGTGTCATCGTTGGCGCCGCAGTCGCGAACGAAGGTGATGGTCGCAAATTCATCAATCACTTCCGTTGGATAGGTTGGGCCCGCGTCGCGGTACGCATTCATCTGCGGGATGTGATCGTTCTGGAAGCAGACGGTTTTTTCCGGATTGTTCATTACCCAGCGCGGGAAGAAGATGGTGCCGTGGAACAGGTTGTCGCCCAGGTTGGCAATCAGGCTGACGTCGGTGCCGGTCGGTTCCGTCCAGGAGATTTTGTAGATGCTCTCCCCAACGCGAACGATGTACGCCTGCTGATCTTTAACCCAGCGGTTGCCTACCAGCCCGCTGTGGATGCGGTAGTCGAGGGTGTTCTCATTTTTGACGTAAATCTCGTAGTTCCAGCCGTTATCGTAGGTGTAAACGAGGTGTTTGCCGACGAAGCCGCTTAAGTCATGTTTGTCGAAGTTGCTCATGATTTCTCTCCTTTGTTTTGATGAACGTATCGTACCCCTTCAAAAATCGAATGAATAACGCTATGTTTGAATCAAATTAATTCAAAATTTAGATGAATCATGCACAAAACAACGCTCGAACAATGGTCCTTGCTGGAAAAAGTGGTCGAGGCCGGGAGCTTTGCCAAAGCGGCAGAGCTGACCAACCGCAGCCAGTCTTCCGTGAGCTATAACCTCTCGCTGTTGCAGGAGCGTCTGGGCGTGGCGCTGCTGGCGGCGGAAGGGAGGCGGGCCGTGCTGACGCCCGCGGGAGAGCTGCTGCTGAGCCAGGTCAAACCGCTCCTGAAGGCCTTCAGCTACGTTGAGACGCGCGCCGCGACGTTACGCAGCGGCGTTCGAACGCGCATCGATCTTATGGTAGACAGTATTTTCCCGCGCCGCCGACTGTTTGCGATTTTGCGTCAGTTTCAGCAGCGGTATCCGCAAACGCAGGTGCGGCTGACCGAGGTGCTGGAAAACGCCAGCGCCGACGCGGCCAGCAGCGAAGCTGACGTGATGGTGCTCACCCGCCGCCAGGACATTACCGGGCTTGGCGAATGGCTGATGAACGTTGATTTTGTCGCCGTCGCCCATCGCGATCATCCCCTCTTCGCCCTCGACGCGCCGCTTAACGACGATCTGCTTCGCCCGTGGCCGCTGATTCAGATCGCGGATAGCCACACCAGCGCCCATCCCGGCGCAGAGGCGTGGACCTTCTCCACCATTGATGCCGCCATTGAAGCGGTGATTTCGCAGGTAGGCTACGGCTGGCTGCCGGAGGAGCGCATCCAGAGGCTGCTGGAACAGGGCGTGCTGAAAACGCTGCCGCTGAGCCACGGCGTGCGTCGCGCCACGCCGCTGCACCTGATCGTGAAGCGCGCGCTGACTCCGCTCGACGAGCAGGTGGAAACGCTGCTGCACCTGTTTCGCCAGGACGAGTCACCGTCAGCTGCTACGCTTTAGGGTCTGAAGGTGAAAACGACAAGGAGCAGACGATGAAGATTGACCTTACGGGGAAAGTGGCGCTGGTGACAGCGTCAACCGGCGGCATCGGGCTGGCTATTGCCAGAGGGCTGGCCGAGAGCGGCGCGGAAGTGATCATTAACGGCCGCAGCGCCGACTCGGTGAATCGCGGTATTCTGCATCTGCAGGAGGCGGTTCCCGGCGTTCAGGCGCGGGCTTCCATCGCCGACCTTAGCTCGCCGGAAGGGGTGGAGGCGCTGCTGAAGGTGGCGTCGAACGTCGATATCCTGGTGAACAACGCCGGGATTTACGGGCCGCAGGATTTCTACGCCACCGACGACGAGACCTGGGACCGCTACTGGCAAACCAACGTCATGTCCGGCGTGCGCCTCTCCCGCGCCCTGCTGCCGGGCATGGTGCAAAAGGGCTGGGGCCGCGTGGTGTTTATCTCGTCCGAATCGGCCTGCAACATTCCGGCGGACATGATCCACTACGGCGTAACCAAAACGGCGCAGCTTTCGCTGGCGCGCGGGCTGGCGAAGTTCGCGGCGGGCAGCGGCGTCACGGTGAACAGCGTGCTGCCCGGCCCGACGATGTCCGACGGCTTTGCCGAGATGATGAAAGACGAAGTCGAAAAAACCGGCAAATCGCTGGAGCAGCTGGCGAAAGAGTTCGTGATGGCCAACCGCCCCAGCTCGGTGATCCAGCGGGCGGCAACGGTTGAAGAGGTTGCCAACATGGTGGTGTACGTTTGCTCGACTCAGGCCTCCGCCACCTCGGGCGCGGCGCTGCGCGTCGACGGTGGCGTCGTGGATGACATTATCTGATGCGTCAGGCCGCACTGCCCGCCACGCGGCGGGCGGTGATGAAATGCGCCTGCCAGTAGTTATCCGTCAAGGCTGAAACCGTTACGCCCTGGCTGCTCGACGCATGAATGAACTGGCTATCGCCGATGTAAACCCCCACGTGCCGACGGTGCGGGCCGGTCTGGAAGAACACCAGGTCTCCGGCCTTAAGGCGGTACTGCGCCACCTGCACGCCGCGCTGGATCTGCTCACCGGTAGTGCGCGGCAGGCTGAGATGCGCCGCGTCGCTGAACAGGTGCTGCATCAGCGCGGAGCAATCCACGCCGCGATGCGTGGTGCCGCCCCACTGGTAGTGGGTTCCTTTCCACTTCTGATATTGATCCATAATGCGTGAGCGCAGCGGCCCCGATTCCGGGTGGACCAGCGACGCCCGCGCGGGGGAGATCGCAAAGTCGCTTTGCGCCGAGAGCATTGACGCGGGTATCTGAAAACTGAACGCTGAGAATGAGGCAAAACTTAAAGAGAGTATTGAAATTAACTTTTTGAACGTCATAACAAGAAGCAACAGTGAGTAAAGTTTTCCTTACCTGTGGAGACCAAGGGCCTCCTGAAATATCGTGCGATGTGGTGATAATATAGACAGCTCACTTTTCAACCAACTCATATCGGGTCCACTTTCGGACTTCCCGGCGCTGCGGATCGCGAAAAAATCGTGCGAGGAGTAAGGACTGCGGCGGCAAAACGGGTAAACTAATGGGCAGGATGTGTATTTCAGCTAAGACTTATTTATGACCAATATGATTGCCGACGATACGGTGGCCCGGTCTAACGTGCTCTCCGTCTTTGACTTTGATGGAACGTTGACCCACCACGACAGCTTCATTCCTTTCCTGCGTTTTGCCTTTGGTAAACGGTACTTCGCGGGACGACTGGTGCGCATGGCGCTGCCAACACTGCACTGTGTCCGCCGCAAGCTGACGCGCGACGAGCTGAAAGAGGTCTTGATCAAAACGTTCCTGACCGGCGTGGACGAGCACTGGCTACGCCAGCAGGCGGAAGCCTTTTGTGAAAAATACTGGAATAAGCTGATGCGCCCGGAAGGCGTTCTGGCGGTTGCGGCGGAGGTTAATTCCGGTGCGGAAGTGACCATCTGCTCGGCCTCACCGGCGCTGGTGCTGCAGCCCTGGGCCGACAAGCTCGGTATTAAGCTGATTGGCACCCAGCTGGAAGTGAAAGACGGCAGGCTGACGGGACGAATTACCGGCAACAACTGCCGCTGCGCGCAGAAAGTGGCGCGGCTGGAAAAGGTGTACGGCGATCTGACCGCCTATCACCTGCGCGCCTGGGGCGACACGCGCGGCGACCACGAACTGCTGGCCGCGGCGCAAGATCCGCACTGGCGGCATTTCCATCACCCGCGCAAGCGCCGCAATTCTCCCATCAAGTAGCCTTTTTGCCGGGTGGCGGCTGCGCCTTACCCGGCCTACATTCGAACAGTAGGCCCGGTAAGCGAAGCGCCACCGGGCGATGCATCAGGCAGTACGTTTCCCGGGGAACATCACGCTCGCAATAATCCCCAGCGCCAGCACGCCTAATACCACGAACAGGCTCGCCGTGGCGCCGATGCTGTAACCGTGGTGCCAGAAGTGATCGGTGGCATTCAGCCCCAGCTTGAACGCCACGAAGAACAGCAGCAGCACAACGGCCTTCTCCAGATGCACCAGGTACTGTTTTAGCGCCTCCAGAACGAAGTAGAGCGTACGCAGGCCGAGGATCGCGAACATCATGGCGCTGTAGATAATCAGCGGCTCGCGGCTGACGGCAATAATCGCCGGCACGGAGTCAAACGCGAACATCACGTCGGACAGCTCCACCACCGCCACGCACAGCAGCAGCGGCGTCGCGTAACGCTTCGCTTTCTTCACGCGCCCAACCGTTACGTCCTGGTTTTCCGGCTTCTCCAGCTCCGCATCCACCTCCTGCTGGGTCAGCAGGAATTTATTGCTGCTGATTTTCGGCCAGACGGGGTAGAACCGCTTCACCAGGCGATAGGCAGGGTGTCCGGAGTAATCTTCAACCTCATCGCTCTCTTCATTACGCTTGAGCATCATGACCGCCGTCCAGCCCACCACCAGCGCAAAGATCACCTCAACGTACGGCCCAAGGCTGAGCAGGCTGGTGCCGATGGCAACAAAGATACCGCGGAAGACAATCGCGCCCAGCACGCCCCAGTAAAGGACGCGGTGACGATACTTATCCGGCACGCCGAACCAGGCGAAAATGGCCATCATCACAAACAGGTTATCGACCGAGAGCACCTCTTCCAGCGCATACCCCGTCAGGAACAGGCTCGCCATCTCCGCGCCGTGGTGAACATACAGGAACCCGGCAAAGGCCATCGCCATCATGACCCAAAAGATGGACCACATCGCGGCGCTTTTCAGCGAAACAGGCTTGTCGTGGCGGTGCATAAAGAGGTCGACAAACATCGCCCCAACGGCCATGACCACAAAGACAACAACGGTTTCCGTTGGGAAACCGAGATGAGCAGAGGACATACACAATCCTTTTTTAGATAAAATACAACAGCATGCAAGTTGGCAAAGGCCATGAGAGATAAAAAGTGAGCGCCCAGTAAGATCAACGCTCTAAAAATTAAATATTAAACGTTCTTTTCAGCCAGCGCCTGCGCGCACGCCCATGCGCTGGACCATGCCCACTGGAAGTTGTACCCGCCCAGCCAGCCGGTGACGTCCATCACTTCGCCGATGAAATACAGGCCGGGCACGTTGCGGGCCTCCATGGTGCGCGAGGAAAGCGCGTCAGTGTCTACCCCGCCGAGCGTCACTTCCGCCGTGCGATAGCCTTCGGTGCCGTTAGGCTGCACGCGCCACGCCGTCAGCGTTTCGACCAGCGCCTGCTGCTCGCGGCCGTTGAGCTGCTTGAGCGAGACGTCCGGGATCTGCCCTAGCAGCTGCAAGCATTCCACCAGACGTTTAGGCAGCTGCATCGCCAGGGTGTTCTTCAGGCTTTGGTTCGGGTGCGCGGCGCGCTGCTCGTTGAGGAAGCTGTCGATGTCGCAATCGGGCAGCAGGTTGACCGTAACAAATTCGCCCGGCTGCCAGTAGCTGGAGATTTGCAACACCGCCGGGCCGGAGAGGCCGCGATGGGTAAAGAGCAGGTTTTCGCGAAACACCGTGCCGTCTTCTGCCGTGATGACCGACGGAACCGAAACGCCGGAAAGCGTCTGGAGCTGTTCGAGCAGCGGCTTGTGCAGGGTGAACGGAACGAGGCCTGCGCGGGTCGGCAGCACCTTCAGGCCAAACTGCTCGGCGATTTTATAGCCGAAAGGCGAAGCCCCCAGGCCCGGCATCGACAGGCCGCCGCTGGCGATCACCAGGCTGTCCGCGCTGACGCTTTCTCCGTTGAGCTGCAGCGTATAGCCCTGTTCGTCGCGCGCGACCTCGAGCACCTCGGTGCGCAGGCGCATCGTCACCCCGCCCTTTTCGCACTCGGCCACCAGCATATCGACAATCTGCTGCGCGGAGTCGTCGCAGAACAGCTGGCCCAGCGTCTTCTCATGCCAGGCAATGCCGTGCTTGCCGACCAGATCGATAAAGTCCCACTGGGTGTAACGCGCCAGCGCCGATTTGCAGAAGTGACGGTTCTGGCTGAGGTAGGCCGCGGGTTCAACATAGAGATTGGTGAAGTTACAGCGGCCGCCGCCGGACATCAGAATTTTGCGCCCCGGTTTTTTACCGTTATCCAGCAGCAGCACGCGACGACCCGCCTGTCCGGCCATTGCCGCACAAAACATACCCGCCGCACCGGCGCCAATTACTACGGCATCAAACCTTTCCACGTCAAAATCCTCATCGTTAACTGCCGCGGATTGTAAAGTTTCCTCTGTGGTCACACCAGCGCAAAAAGATAATACAAAGCCATTCCATTGATATTAAAAGAATAACCCTTCAGGCGCTTTTCTCAAAACAGGTGGTATGTCAAAAAAAGTCTATATTTCACTTTGCCCGTTGCGCATTTGTCCTGGATAATGCGCCGCGTTCATGTCCTCCAAAATGGCGTAACGTCCTATGCTACATTTGTTTGCTGGCCTGGATTTACATACCGGCCTTTTACTCTTGCTTGCTCTGGTATTTGTATTGTTCTACGAAGCGATCAACGGCTTCCACGACACTGCAAACGCAGTAGCAACGGTTATCTATACTCGCGCAATGCGATCGCAGCTTGCGGTTGTCATGGCAGCGATTTTTAACTTCTTTGGTGTCCTCCTGGGCGGACTGAGCGTTGCGTATGCGATCGTGCATATGCTGCCAACGGATCTGCTACTCAACGTTAGTTCTGGCCATGGTCTTGCCATGGTGTTCTCAATGCTGCTCGCTGCCATTATCTGGAACCTCGGAACCTGGTATTTCGGCCTGCCTGCATCCAGTTCTCACACTCTCATCGGTGCCATTATTGGTATCGGGTTAACCAATGCGCTGATGACCGGCACGTCTGTTGTTGATGCGCTCAACATCCCGAAAGTGCTCGGCATTTTTGCGTCTCTTATCGTCTCCCCGATCGTGGGTCTGGTGGTTGCGGGTGGCTTAATCTTCATCCTGCGTCGCTACTGGAGCAACACCAAAAAACGTGCGCGTATCCACCTCACGCCAGCAGAGCGTGAGAAGAAAGACGGCAAGAAAAAGCCGCCGTTCTGGACGCGTATCGCGCTGATCATTTCCGCTATCGGCGTGGCGTTTTCACACGGTGCGAACGACGGTCAGAAAGGCATTGGTCTGGTGATGCTGGTTCTGATTGGCGTCGCACCGGCAGGTTTCGTGGTCAACATGAACGCTTCCGGCTACGAAATCACCCGTACCCGTGATGCGGTCAACAACGTTGAAGTTTACTTCCAGCAGCACCCCGCGCTGCTGAAGAAAGCGACGGGCGTAGACCAGCTGATCCCTTCTCCGGAAGCAGGTGCAGCCACCGTACCGGGTGAGTTCCACTGCCATCCGGCGAATGCCATCAGCGCGCTGGAGCGTGCGAAAGGCATGCTGGGCGATATCGAAAGCTACGACAAGCTTAGCGTTGAACAGCGCGGTCAGCTGCGTCGTATTATGCTTTGCATCTCTGACGTGACGGACAAGGTCGCGAAGCTGCCGGAAGTGAACGCTGACGACCAGCGTCTGCTGAAGAAACTGAAAAGCGATATGCTCAATACTATCGAGTACGCGCCAATCTGGATCATCATGGCGGTCGCGCTGGCGTTGGGTATCGGTACGATGATTGGCTGGCGCCGCGTGGCGACCACCATCGGCGAGAAGATCGGTAAGAAAGGCATGACCTATGCGCAGGGTATGTCCGCGCAGATGACGGCGGCTGTCTCTATCGGTCTGGCGAGCTACACCGGTATGCCGGTATCAACTACTCACGTACTCTCCTCTTCCGTAGCGGGTACGATGATTGTTGACGGCGGCGGTCTGCAGCGCAAAACCGTGACCAACATCCTGATGGCCTGGGTGTTCACCCTTCCAGCCTCCATCCTGCTGTCCGGAGGGCTGTACTGGCTTTCACTGAAGCTGATTTAATCGGCCGAGAGTGACAAAAAGCGGGTCAGGAAACTGACCCGCTTTTTTTATGCTTTCATTCCATGATCAGCTCATATTATAAGGAAAGCCTGAACATTTTTTGCACAAAAACAATCGAGTACGCTGATTACCATGCTGGGTATGGATATGTTAAAACAATGGAGAATGTATGGCTTCTGTACCTACCCCTGGACCCGGCTCAATCGTTATCGTGAATAATATGCGCGAGGCCAGACGTCAAGGAATGTCACGAAATATGGCTACCGCCTCGACGTACTACTGGTTCTATCAAAAAGTGAGAAATGGTGGCCCATGGGATTACAAAAAATTTGATCCTTACTTCGCGGCATTCGGTAATTTCAACTTTGGTGCTGCCGGAACAGCAGCAGGTATCCCTGCAAAAATGCTTCTGATGGGCGCAGGCTGGGCGCAAGGACGAGCAGGAACATCAAAACCTGAATGGGGAAAATGGCATGAAAAACCGCCTTATGGTGACGACCCCACAGATCAGCGAAATATTAGGGAAGGGATAGAATATGCCATTCAACACGGCTATTAAATGGACTCACCGACTTATCACGCTTTTCCTTCTCCTCCTGGTCGCAGGGTTTATTTGGCTAAACCACCAGCCCGATCCGCGAAATAGCGATGAACTGCAGCGTGTCTATAAGCTGTCCGATAGCGTTTGGCTCTATATGACGGTAAATAATCAGGGCGGAGCAACGGTCCCAACCCTCCACCGTTACTATCTTTCGCAAAAGTTAACCGGGAAAGATGCGGAAATTATCCAACAGCTCAATGCTAAATATCCCGTCATTGAAGGAACTGGCACGATTACCGAAGCACGTATAGGTGAGAACGGGGAAGTAAACATCTCATACAGCGGAAAGGTAACGTCCATACAGAAGGATGTTTCAAACCTGCGGTTCTCGGTTAACGCAGAGCAATGAAAAAAAGAAGGCGGAGACATGCTCCGCCTTCTTTTTATGCTCAGTGCCAAATCATCAATGCAATCATACTGACGACAACTAGCCCGCACAGGGCGCTGGTTAAAATGAACTGACGACGCAGGCGCTCACAGCGACGAATAAACTCGTCATCATGGTGATCGCGATAGCGCTGGTAGTAGATGTACCCCACCAGACGCATCTGTTTGCTGGGCTGTCCATGCGAGGTGAAGAATCCTCCACCGTCCACATACTGATAAAGCAACGGATCGCAACCACGAAGTACCACTAACAGCGCGCGTAACGATGAAAAATAGCGCGCCATATTCACTATGCAAACCACGCATAACGCCCAAAACAATGCGACGGTGCTAATCATACATCCTCCCCGGCGTCCGCCCATGAAGCGAGGCTTCCGAGCTACCGCACCCAATGCCCTGACAGACAGTTCAGTGAAAGAATGACCAAAAGTCGATCCGGTTCGCGTTTTAAAATCCGAACGGCTCATTAAATAGTGTAGGAGATCCGTTAATTTTTTTGCCACAAGGTTAATCGTTATCAACACCAAAGCTTGATAATTTTGTTTAACTGGGCCGTAATGAAAGCAACAGACGACGGCTTTCCCTTTTAGTCATCGATAACTTAAGGAAGGAGTAACACTATGGCTTACAAACACATTCTCATCGCGGTAGATCTCTCCCCAGAGAGCAAAGTGCTGGTTGATAAAGCGGTATCCATGGCACGTCCCTACAACGCGAAAGTTTCTCTGATTCACGTTGATGTGAATTACTCCGATCTCTACACCGGCCTGATTGACGTGAATCTTGGGGATATGCAGAAACGCATCTCCGAAGAGACGCACCACGCGCTGAGCGAGCTCTCTACCAACGCTGGCTACCCCATCACCGAAACATTAAGCGGCAGCGGCGACCTGGGCCAGGTGCTGGTGGATGCGATTAAGAAATACGATATGGATCTGGTGGTGTGCGGTCATCATCAGGACTTCTGGAGCAAACTGATGTCCTCCGCGCGCCAGCTGATCAACACCGTTCACGTGGATATGCTGATTGTTCCGCTGCGTGACGAAGAAGACGAGTAAGTAGGTACAAACCTTACCCCTCACCCTAACCCTCTCCCCATAGGGGAGAGGGAACGATCGAGCCCCTCGCCCCTATGGGGAGACGGGTTGGGGTGAGGGAATATAAATATCAAACCGGTGCCCTTTGGTGGTCACCGCATTGGTCGTCGCGACATCCGCCAGAGGCGGCGCATAGTCCGGACGCTTCACCACCACGCGCTTCGTCGCGAGCTGGCGAGCGGGCTCCAGCAGGCCGTCCGCATCTAAATCCGGCCCCACCAGCGACTGAAACACCCGCATCTCTTTTTTCACCAGCGCGCTTTTCTGCTTGTGCGGGAACATCGGGTCGAGATAAACCACCTGCGGGCGCGGGGTGATGTCCGTCAGGGCCGTCAGGCTTGAGGCGTGTATGAGCTGCAGCCGCTCCCGCAGCCACGGGCCGATTTCCGGATCCGCATAGCCGCGCGCCAGCCCGTCGTCGAGCAGCGCGGCAACCACGGGGTTACGCTCCAGCATTCGCACGCGGCAGCCAACGGAGGCCAGCACGAACGCATCGCGCCCCAGCCCCGCCGTGGCGTCAACCACGTCCGGGAGATAGCTTCCCTTGATGCCAACGGCTTTCGCCACCGCCTCGCCGCGACCGCCGCCGAACTTACGCCGGTGCGCCATGGCCCCGCCGACAAAATCGACAAAAATCCCGCCGAGCTTGGGCTCGTCGCGCTTGCGCAGTTCCAGATGCTCGGGCGTCATCACCAGCGCCATCGGGTTTTCGTCGTCGTGCTCCAGCCCCCAGCGGGACGCTAAAACGGATAAGGCGCCGTCTCCGGCGCCTGTTTCATCTACTAAGCAGATCTTCACGAATCAACTAGCCCTTGATGCCGTAATGCTCGAGCATCGCATCCAGCTGCGGCTCGCGCCCGCGGAAGCGTTTGAACAGCGTCATTGGCTCTTCAGAGCCGCCGCGCGTCAGGATGTTATCGAGGAACGACTGGCCGGTTTCGCGGTTGAAGATCCCCTCCTCTTCGAAGCGCGAGTACGCGTCTGCCGCCAGCACGTCGGCCCACAGGTAGCTGTAGTAGCCCGCAGCGTAACCGCCCGCGAAGATGTGGCTGAACGCGTGCGGGAAGCGGCCCCAGGTTGGCCCAGGAATAACGGCGACCTGCTTTTTAATCTCGGCCAGCGTTTCGAGGATTTTCGCCCCCTGCTCCGGGCTGAACTCGGCGTGCAGGCGGAAGTCGAACAGGCCGAACTCCAGCTGGCGCAGGATGAACATCGCCGCCTGGTAGTTTTTCGCCGCCAGCATTTTATCCAGCAGTTCTTTCGGCAGCGGTTCGCCCGTCTCGTAGTGGCCGGAGATAAACGCCAGCGCGTCCGGCTCCCAGCACCAGTTTTCCATAAACTGGCTCGGCAGCTCGACCGCATCCCACGGCACGCCGTTGATGCCGGACACGCCCGCGGTTTCGATACGGGTCAGCATGTGGTGCAGCCCGTGGCCGAACTCGTGGAACAGAGTAGTCACTTCGTCGTGGGTAAACAGCGCGGGCTTGCCGTTCACCGGACGATTGAAGTTACAGGTCAGGTAGGCGACCGGCTTTTGCAGTGAACCGTCGGCTTTACGCATCTGCCCGACGCAATCATCCATCCACGCCCCGCCGCGCTTGTTCTCACGCGCGTAAAGGTCGAGGTAGAAGCTGCCGCGCAGCTCGTTCTGCTCGTCGTACAGCTCGAAGAAGCGCACGTCCGGATGCCAGACGTCGATGTCTTTGCGCTCTTTGGCAGTGATGCCATAAATGCGCTTAACCACTTCGAACAGGCCGTTAACGGATTTGTTCTCCGGGAAATACGGGCGCAGCTGCTCGTCGCTGATGCTGTAAAGATGCTGCTTCTGTTTTTCGCTGTAGTAGGCGATATCCCACGGCTGCAGCTCGTCGACGCCGAACTCCGCTTTGGCGAAAGCGCGCAGCTGGGCCAGCTCTTTCTCACCCTGCGGACGGGCGCGTTTCGCCAGATCGGTCAGGAAGTCGAGCACCTGCTGCGGGTTTTCCGCCATTTTGGTGGCGAGGGACTTACAGGCGTAGCTTTCGAAGCCCAGCAGCTGCGCCAGCTCGTGGCGCAGGGCGAGGATTTCCGCCATCACCGGGCTGTTATCCCATTTACCGGCGTTCGGCCCCTGATCGGAGGCGCGGGTGCTGTAGGCGCGGTACATCTCTTCACGCAGCGCCTGATTATCGCAGTAGGTCATCACCGGCAGGTAGCTCGGGATATCCAGCGTTAACAGGTAACCTTCCTGCTCTTTGGCTTCGGCCTGCGCCTTCGCCGCCGCCAGCGCGCTTTCCGGCATTCCGGCCAGCTCCGCTTCATTGGTAATCAGCTTCGTCCAGCCCATGGTCGCATCCAGCACGTTGTTGCTGTACTGGTTGCCCAGCTCGGACAGGCGCGCGGCGATTTCGCCGTAGCGTTTTTGCTTCTCTTTTGGCAGGCCAATCCCGGACAGCTCAAAATCGCGCAGCGCGTTATCGACCGCTTTTTTCTGCGCGGTATTGAGCGAGGCGTAATGATCGCCGTCGCGCAGATCGCGGTAGGCTTTGTACAGCCCTTCGTGCTGGCCGACCCAGGTGCTGTACTCGGAGAGCAGCGGCAGGGTTTGTTCGTAGGCTTCGCGCAGCTCCGGGCTGTTTTTCACCGAGTTGAGGTGGCTTACCGGAGAAAAAATGCGCCCCAGCACGTCGTCCACCTCGGCCAGCGGCTGACACAGGTTTTCCCAGGTATAGGGCGCGCCCTGCTCGACGACGCTCTCAACGGCCTTGCGGCAGTCTTCCAGCGATTGCGTTACGGCTGGAACAACGTGCTCGGGGAGGATTTTAGAAAACGGCGGGAGCGAGAAAGGCGTCAGTAATGGATTGGTCATAAGCGCTGTCCTGTCAAATAGGTGAATGAAGCGCGCATCCGGCGCTGTGCATATTGAAAGTGTAATGGGGTTAATTGTAGAGGATTTCAATGCCGGGCGTTGTGCTTTCGCGGCCGTGGAAACTTTTCTGTATACTGTGGCGATACGCTCTATTTTTGCCCGAAGGCGCGCAGCTTTCGGGCCTACGTTTGCTACCTGGAATACATTCATCCATGCTCAGTTATCGCCACAGCTTCCACGCAGGCAACCACGCCGACGTCCTTAAACATACCGTTCAGAGCCTGATCATCGAAGCGCTCAAAGAGAAAGATAAGCCGTTTCTCTACCTGGACACCCACGCGGGCGCGGGCCGCTACCAGCTGAGCGGCGAGCACGCCGAGCGTACCGGCGAGTATCTGGAAGGTATCGCGCGTATCTGGCAGCAGGACGACCTGCCCACCGAGCTGGAGCCGTACATTGGCGTGGTCAATCACTTCAACCGCAACGGCCAGCTGCGCTACTACCCTGGCTCGCCGCTGATTGCCCGCCAGCTGCTGCGCGAGCAGGACAGCCTGCAGCTCACCGAGCTGCACCCGAGCGACTTCCCGCTGCTGCGCTCAGAATTTCAGAAAGATAGCCGCGCCCGCGTGGATAAAGCCGACGGCTACCAGCAGCTGAAGGCCAAGCTGCCGCCGCTTTCGCGCCGCGGCCTGGTGCTGATCGACCCGCCGTACGAAATCAAAACCGACTATCAGGCGGTGGTGACGGGCATCAACGAGGGCTATAAGCGTTTCGCCACCGGCACCTATGCCCTGTGGTATCCGGTGGTGCTGCGCGCGCAAATCAAACGCATGATCAAGGATTTAGAGGCCACCGGCATTCGCAAAATTCTGCAAATCGAGCTGGCGGTGCGTCCGGACAGCGACCAGCGCGGCATGACCGCGTCCGGCATGATTGTGATCAACCCGCCGTGGAAGCTGGAAGCGCAGATGAACAACGTGCTGCCGTGGCTGCACAAAACGCTGGTGCCGGCCGGAACGGGCCACGCCACCGTGAGCTGGATCGTACCGGAGTAATCGCAGCCATCGGTGGAAACTATTGATTTCAGGTATACAATCGCGGCAATTAACGATTAAGGACAAGACCCATGAGCAAGCATTATGACTACATCGCCATCGGCGGCGGCAGCGGCGGCATCGCCTCCATCAACCGTGCAGCCATGTACGGCCAGAAGTGTGCGCTGATTGAAGCCAAAGCGCTGGGCGGTACCTGCGTGAACGTAGGTTGTGTACCGAAAAAGGTGATGTGGCACGCGGCGCAAATCCGCGAAGCCATCCATATGTATGGCCCGGACTACGGCTTTGACACCACGATCAATAGCTTCGACTGGGACAAGCTGATTGCCAGCCGCACCGCCTATATCGACCGCATCCATACCTCGTACGACAACGTGCTGGGCAAGAATAACGTCGACGTGATCCGTGGGTTTGCCCGCTTTGTGGATGCGAAGACGATCGAAGTGAACGGTGAGACGATCACCGCCGATCATATCCTGATCGCCACCGGCGGCCGTCCGAGCCACCCGAACATCCCCGGCGTGGAATACGGCATCGACTCCGACGGTTTCTTCGAGCTGCCTGCCCTGCCTAAGCGCGTTGCGGTAGTCGGCGCGGGCTACATCGCGGTCGAGCTGGCCGGCGTGATTAACGGCCTGGGCGCAGAAGCGCACCTGTTCGTGCGTAAACACACGCCGCTGCGCAGCTTTGACCCGCTGATCGTCGAGACGCTGGTTGAGGTCATGAACGCCGAAGGCCCAACGCTGCACACCAACGCGGTGCCGAAAGCGGTGGTGAAAAACGCTGACGGCAGCCTGACGCTGGAGCTGGAAGATGGCCGCAGCCAGATCGTAGATTGCCTGATCTGGGCGATTGGTCGCGAACCGGCTACCGACAACTTCAACCTGGCCGCCACGGGCGTGAAAACCAACGAAAAAGGCTACATCGTCGTTGATAAGTTCCAGAACACCAGCGTTCCCGGCATTTACGCCGTGGGCGATAACACCGGCGCGGTTGAGCTGACTCCGGTTGCCGTCGCGGCGGGCCGTCGCCTCTCCGAGCGCCTGTTTAACAACAAGCCGGACGAGCATCTGGACTACAGCAATATTCCAACCGTGGTCTTCAGCCATCCGCCTATCGGCACCGTCGGCTTAACCGAGCCGCAGGCGCGCGAGCAGTACGGCGAGGACCAGGTGAAGGTCTATAAATCGTCCTTTACCGCGATGTACACCGCCGTCACCTCGCACCGCCAGCCGTGCCGCATGAAGCTGGTCTGCGTCGGGCCGGACGAGAAGATTGTCGGTATCCACGGCATCGGCTTCGGCATGGACGAGATCCTGCAGGGCTTTGCGGTGGCGCTGAAGATGGGCGCAACGAAGAAAGACTTCGACAACACCGTGGCGATCCACCCTACCGCGGCGGAAGAGTTCGTTACCATGCGTTAATCCTGATGCCCCTCCCCGGAGGGGCATTTTTTTAACATTCATAAATCGTTGCAAAACGAATGCTCCGAAAATAGTGATCTACCGCACATTTCCCTCCCCAGACACCGAAGCGAATGTCTACGCTTTATAGACACCCGGAAAAACCCGTCAACGTGAACCTATAACCGGAGGCGCTTATCACCATGTTCAACCAGAAACTACAGGCTGCCGAGAACGTCGAGTTCGAGATTGCAGAAGAGCTGCGCTACGAAACCGATCCCTGCGAGTTGAAACTGGATGAGATGATCGAGGCGGAACCGGAGCCGGAGATGATCGAGGGGCTTCCCGCCTCCGATGCCCTGACGCCCGCAGACCGCTATCTTGAACTGTTCGAACACGTTCAGTCATCGCGGCTGTTTGCGGATAGCAAAACGTTCCCCGACTGCGCGCCCAAAATGGACCCGCTGGATATTCTGATCCGCTACCGCAAGGTGCGTCGCCACCGCGATTTCGACCTGCGCCAGTTCGTGGAAAACCACTTCTGGCTGCCGGAAGTGCTGACCAGTGAATATGTTTCGGATCCAGGCAATTCGCTGAAAGAACACATCGATAGCCTGTGGCCGGTGCTGACGCGCGAGCCGCAGGATCATATTCCGTGGTCGTCGCTGCTGGCGCTGCCTCAGGCCTATATCGTGCCGGGCGGGCGCTTTAGCGAAACGTACTACTGGGACTCCTACTTTTCCATGCTGGGGCTGGCGGAGAGCGGCCGCAACGACCTGCTGAAATGCATGGCGGATAACTTTGCGTGGCTGATCGAGCGCTACGGCCATATTCCGAACGGCAACCGCACCTACTACCTCAGCCGCTCCCAGCCGCCGGTGTTTGCCCTGATGGTTGAGCTGTTCGAGGAGGACGGCGTGCGGGGCGCGAAGCGCTATCTGGACCACCTGAAAATGGAGTACGCCTTCTGGATGGACGGCGCGGAATCGTTGCTGCTTAACCAGGCCTACCGCAGCGCGGTGCGCATGCCGGATGGCTCGCTGCTCAACCGCTACTGGGACGACCGCGACACGCCGCGAGACGAGTCCTGGGTTGAAGACGTGGAAACCGCGCGACACTCCGGTCGTCCGCCGAACGAGGTTTACCGCGACCTGCGGGCGGGCGCGGCGTCGGGATGGGATTACTCTTCCCGCTGGCTGCGCGATCCGGCTCGCCTTGCCAGCATTCGCACCACGCAGTTTATCCCGATTGATTTGAACGCGTTTCTGTTCAAGCTGGAAAGCGCTATCGCCAACATCTCTGCCTCGAAAGGAGATAAAGAGGTTGCCGAGCAGTTCCACCAGAAGGCCGCAAACCGCCGCGAGGCGGTGAACCGCTACCTGTGGGACGAGGAGAGCGGCTGCTACCGCGATTACGACTGGCGACGCGAGGAGATGGCGCTGTTCTCTGCGGCAAGCATCGTGCCGCTGTACGTCGGCATGTCCACGCACGAGCAGGCGGAGCGCCTGTCCGACGCCGTCAAAGCGCGCCTGCTGACGCCGGGCGGCATTCTGGCAACGGAATATGAAACCGGCGAGCAGTGGGACCGCCCCAACGGCTGGGCACCGCTGCAGTGGATGGCGATTCAGGGCTTTAAGCAGTACGGCAACGATTCGCTGGGCGATGAGATTGCCTGGAGCTGGCTGCAGACCGTCAACCACTATTACAAAACGCACCACAAGCTGATTGAGAAGTACCACATCGCCAGCAGCACGCCGCGCGAAGGGGGCGGGGGTGAATATCCGCTGCAGGACGGCTTCGGCTGGACCAACGGCGTGGTGCGGCGGTTAATCGGGCTGTACGGCGAGCCTTAGGCCGCGTAGCGCACGCAGAAACGCTGCCGCCTGCGGTAGGCATAGACGTCTTCGACGTGCCCGTTTTTAATTCGCGTTTGCAGACCGCGCCAGTAGTCGGCGCGGAACAAATCCGCGTGCATCTCTTCAAACAAGGGCCTGATGCGCCGATCGGCGCACAGCCAGTGGCGAAACTCCTCAGGAAAGACGTCCCCGGGCGAGACGCTGTACCACGGCTCGCCCGATAGCTCATCCTCCGGATGACGCGGCGCGGGAATATCGCGGAAATTCACTTCCGTCATGTAGCAAATTTCATCGTAATCGTAGAACACGACGCGCCCGTGCCGGGTCACGCCAAAATTTTTATACAGCATATCGCCTGGGAAAATATTGGCGGCGGCAAGCTGCCTGATGGCATTGCCGTACTCTTCTATCGCATCGCGCAGCGCCTGCCCTTCTGCCTGCTCAAGCCAGATATTCAGCGGCACCATCCGCCGCTCGATGTAGAGATGGCTGATGGAAATTTTATCGCCGAGATCGGTCAATTTCCCCGGCGCTTCCTGCTGCAAAAGCGCCAACAGCGCCGGATCGATTTGCCGTTTATCCAGCACGAAGTTTTCAAACTCCTGGGTATCCGCCATTCGCCCGACGCGGTCATGTTCCTTCACCAGCTGATAGCAGGCGCGAACGTGCGCGGCGGTCATCTCCTTCTGCGGAGCAAACCGGTCTTTGATCACCTTAAACACGCGGTCAAATCCCGGCAGCGTAAACACCAGCATCACCATGCCGCGGATGCCGGGCGCTTCGATAAACTGCTCGTCCGCGCGGGCAATATAGTGCAGGTATTCGCGGTAGCTTTCGGTTTTGGCATGCTTCTGGCAGCCAATGGCCATGTACAGCTCGGCGGTGGTTTTGCCCGGCAGGATCTCCCGCAGCCACTCTGCGAGCGCCGCGGGCAAGGGGGCATACACCATGAAATAGGATCGGGCGAACCCAAAGACGATGCTGGCCTCGGCGCTGGTCGTCAGGCAGGTGTCGATGAAAAGCTCGCCGTCATCGGTGCGGTGGATGGGCAGCAGAAACGGAAAAACGCCCGCTGGCGTGGCGAGCTTGCCGACCAGCCAGGCCGCTTTATTGCGGTAAAAAAGCTCGTTGGCAACCTGAAGATGACTGTGTTTTAACGTCTCTTCGCCGAAATTCTCCCCCAGATGCGCAATGATGTAGCCCACGTCACGCGCGCGATTTTGCCAGGGTAATCGTAACGGCAGGTCGCTCAGAACGCGGTTTAGCAGCGTATCCCAGCCGCCGTCAGGAAAGAAATCCTTCGCCAGCGGACGCGGAATGGTGCGAAAGCGGCGCGCCGGCTGGGAGCTGAAAATAAATAACCGCTCGGGAGATAGCGAGCGGTGGTCAAATAACCGGCAATAGACGGAGTTGAAAAAGCTCTCCGCAATCTCGAAGCGAGGGTAGTCGGGTAACAAATGGGTGTAATGCTCCTTCACGCGCAGTAAAAATGCCGCATCAGGACTTTTGCCTTCGGAAATACAGCGCAGCTGCTCGACCACCAGGCCAACGTGGTGATCGTAGAGGTGGATGCGCTGCTTCATCGCCTGCTGCACGGCGTGCCAGTCGGCGTGTTCAAAGCGCTGCTGCGCTCCCGAGGTGACTTCCAGAAACCGCCCGTACTGGGCGTCAAAGCCCTGCAAAATCGTTTGGGCAATCAGTAATTCCAGACCACGCGGCATATATTCTCCTCGCCCCCTCACCCCGGCCCTCTCCCCAGAGGGGAGAGGGGGAAAACATCAGAACTGTGCTTCTTCCGTTGAACCCGTTAAGGCAGTGACGGAGGAGGTCCCGCCCTGAATAATCGTGGTCACGTTATCGAAGTAGCCGGTGCCCACCTCCTGCTGGTGCGACACAAAGGTATAGCCCTCTTTACCGGCCGCGAACTCTGGCTGCTGCACCTTCTCAACGTAGTGCCTCATGCCTTCACCCTGCGCGTAAGCGTGCGCGAGGTCGAACATGTTGAACCACATGCTGTGAATCCCCGCCAGGGTAATGAACTGGTATTTGTAGCCCATGTCGGAGAGCTGCTGCTGGAAGCTGGCGATAGTGTTGTCGTCCAGATTCTTCTGCCAGTTGAAGGACGGCGAGCAGTTATAGGCCAGCAGCTTGCCCGGGTATTTCGCGTGGATGGCGTCGGCAAAGCGTTTTGCCAGCGCCAGGTCCGGCGTAGAGGTTTCGCACCACACCAGGTCAGCATACGGCGCGTAGGCCAGACCGCGGCTAATCGCCTGCTCAATACCGGCATGCGTGCGGTAGAAGCCTTCGCTGGTGCGCTCGCCGGTAATGAACTCGCTGTCGTACGGATCGCAGTCAGAGGTGATCAGATCGGCAGCATCGGCATCGGTACGGGCAATCACCAGGGTTGGCACGCCCAGCACGTCCGCAGCCAGGCGCGCGGCAACCAGCTTCTGAATCGCTTCCTGAGTCGGGACCAGCACCTTGCCGCCCATGTGTCCGCATTTCTTCACTGACGCCAGCTGGTCTTCGAAGTGTACGGCCGCTGCACCGGCCTCAATCATCGATTTCATCAGCTCAAAGGCGTTGAGCACGCCGCCGAACCCCGCTTCCGCATCCGCGACGATCGGCAGGAAGTAATCAATAAAGCGCGGATCGTTTGGCTCAATGCCCGCGGCCCACTGGATCTGATCCGCGCGGCGGAAGGTATTGTTGATCCGATCCACCACCGACGGCACGGAGTTGGCCGGATAGAGCGATTGATCCGGATACATGCTGGAGGCCAGGTTAGCATCTGCCGCCACCTGCCAGCCGGAGAGATAGACGGCTTCGATACCCGCTTTCGCCTGCTGCAGCGCCTGGCCACCGGTCAGCGCGCCGAGGCTGTTGATGTAGCCTTTTTTAGAGCCGCCGTGCAGAAGATTCCACATTTTTGCCGCGCCGTTCTGGGCCAGCGTGCATTCCGGGTTGATCGAACCGCGTAATTTCACCACTTCCTGTGCGCTGTACGGGCGGCGAATGCCCTCCCAGCGCGGCTGAGTCCACTCTTTCTGTAAT
>AGFT01089713.1_pt1 | contig 41976 bp, 47 predicted proteins | sample 305848 | NCBI WGS metagenome assembly AGFT01 (sample SAMN02954282, study PRJNA62043) | ant fungus garden metagenome | biome: terrestrial; feature: Atta colombica fungus garden; material: fungus garden; isolation source: Atta colombica fungus garden bottom | host: Atta colombica | place: Panama...
GCAGTGGAAACGGATTCTCTGCGGTGCCCTCTACAGCGGCGTATAAAGCGATACTGAAGCGCGTCCCTGATCTGCACGTGAGAACATGGACCCGTAACTGGAAGCCATTTCTGGAGATATTGGTAAGCATCTGCCAGCAGGAGGAAGGTAAAGCAGCTAATGAATTTCACAGGGCAACCAGTACAAGGGAAGAAAACAGCAAAGTTTAGGTTTTTAGCAACACAAAGCTTGATTTTGTCCGAAGTTGTCGTGTATGCTTCAAATCATGCGGAGTAACGCCTGAAAGATTTTAACAAGAAGCCCCTTTCGGGGCTTTTTTATGGCAGCGAGTTAACGAAAGAACTAAAAAGGGTTTTGTCTTTATTGCTAATTGATTTTTTCAAATGCAGTTGATGATTTAAAGGCTTAAAGTTTTCCTTAGTTAAATATATACATGCTTTCTCAAAACGATCTTGCAGGAATTGAAATCTTTCATTCAGTCTGAAAACTTTTAATCCTAACGACATGACCTTCTTCTCCGAAATATCGTCAGGATTGCAGTTATTCAGTTCTTCCAGCACAATACGAATGTCTCTTTCGAAGATTAACGCAATGTTATAATCGTTGAGGAGACATTCAGGATTACGAACCACGCCAATTACTTCGTCGATAAATTGTGGTTTTACATTGCCCTCAGAAATTTCGTCTTCGTTATCAGAAGCTTTTTGGGACATGACATTTGACAACTGCATTTCTTCCTTAGTTTTCCTTCTGGGAAGTAAAACCTTCCCATCTCCTAAAGCTGCCATACGTTTCAAAGCTTGACTCCCGGCTCGGCCAACTATTTTAGAATCTCTTAAATCTAAAATTTTATGGGCGACCCATTCTAGCGATGGCTCACTGGCTTCGAGTTTTGCTTTTGCTTGATAATGGAGAAAAATGTTTTTCTTGGCTTCTTTGAGGGCTGTTAGATATCTGTGGAAGTTGGCCTTTTTCTCGAGGTCTGTGGCTAGGTTTTCAAATGCAATACCGAAGACTTTTGAACCGCATACGTGACCCAGGTTCGTCTCCAGCCCATCCTCAGTAAGAACAAGAAACCCTTTTTTATGGCCCGTTCGACAGCTAGACTTGCCACATGGAACTTCTTCCGGTAGGTCATCATAATAACCAAAAACATCGGATAATTGTTGATCGGTCAGTTCCAGCCTGGAATGATAGCTTTCACGAGCTTGGATTTCTGCCCAGTCATTAACGCGATCGAAGCTTTCGCCGTTTTTAATAAAAATCATATCTTCCCTTGCTGTGGTTAGATTGAAAGCACTGCCGTTTGATATTTAACCATTTTCCAGAGTGTTTTTCATCATAAAACCTTATTATTGCAAGGGTAGTTTCACTTATGTATCATCTCGCTCCCGGCCCTTTAGCTCAGTTGGTTAGAGCGTGCGACTCATAATCGCCCGGTCGCTGGTTCAAGTCCAGCAAGGGCCACCAAACCGCCACTAGCTCATCGGGAAGAGCGACAACCTTGGGGTTGTAGTACGGGGTTCGAGGCTCCGGTGGCGGACCAACGCCGACTTAGCTCAGTAGGTAGAGCAACTGACTTGTAATCAGTAGGTCACCAGTTCGATTTCCGCAGTCCGCTCCAAATGAGAGACCCCGCCTCGGTGGGGGGCTTTGCTTTCTCTGTCCGGTTGGATTAGCATCAGCAAAGTTGAAATAGGAGATGTTATGAAGAAAGCAATGATTGCTGCCTCAGTTTTATTGGCTGCTGGTTGTACAAGTCCTCAAAAGCAAGAACAGCCGATCGGTATGGCAAACCCAGCCTCTGTTCACTGCATTAAGCAAGGCGGAAAACTAGATATCGTTAAAGAATCCGGTGGTGAGGTGGGGTACTGCACATTACCATCAGGTGAGCGAATCGAAGAATGGACCCTGTTTCGTCGCGATGGCTCAAAATAATCAAGCTTAAACTTTTCAGTCTGCGATGATGGGTTCCCCGGAGCGACTGAAAAGCATCCAGTTTTGAATGAGCGCTGCTTTTTGCAAAATTGCTGTGTAAGAATACTGACCTTTGGTTCAGCGCTCATCCAAAAGCACTCCTGCATCTTTCAACTAATCGGGGTTGGTTTGTTGAAAGGGAGTGCGCCTCACAAGTTAGCTATTTAGCATTTAACACCTGAAACGTTTTTATGTGCTATAGATCACATTCCTTCTAAAAAAATGGGATGTGGTAATGACACGGATACTTGAGAAAGAGTTTCTTGCAGGAGCATTGCTGGCTGAGGTTGTCAGGCAGCATCCAGAGATCAGACTTAGTCCGGCGTTCGTTGATGCGGTTCTCAATGCTGCTGATAACATCTGTGGGTTGTTTGATCTCGAAACACAACTGCCTGAAAAAACGACACGGAGGCGCAACGTTTAAAAACCGTTGTGATTTCAGGGATTATTATTACTGTGTTGTGGTGAATCTCCCTGTGCGGCGGGGCACAAACAGCATACCTCTACGTCGACGTTAATCTGTGCGAACCATGGTGGCTGACCAACGGTTCACGGAGAGGCACTCCGCACCACAACGAACTCAATGCGTTAACAAGGGCTCACTTCGGTGGGCCTTTTTTCCATCCAAAGGCCGCTGACAGGTCAAATTAGTGCAACACCTTTCCCCGTTTCCGCTCCTGGATTGCCGGGGATTTTTTATCCCAGAGCCACGTATTAGCCTCCCGTCGCATCTGAATGATGAACGGGGCCGCTGCGTGGCTTTTTCACTTCCGGAGTAATACATGTGACCGAGCCAGTTACCGGCACCGGCGTTGCCACGGCAGCGATTACCGGTGTTACCCTCGTCAGTTTATTCGGGCCACTTGACGGGCCGACCGTCATCGGCGCATTTGCGGGGGCTGCAATCTTTGTGGCCTCCGCCAGTGATTTCCAAATCTGGTGGCGTTTATTTCTGGGGGGAATGTCGTTCGCCGTTGGTCTTATCGCCGCGCCGTTCACTGCCAGCCTGATAGAATCGCTGGCCCCAAAAAATGCCTCTGTGGATATGCCGATTGGCGCGCTGGTGGCATCAGCGGCAGTTGTCCGCATTCTTATGGCGCTCAGCAGCAAAGACGGCCCGTCGATATTCTCCCGTTTTCGTGGAGGTGGTATGTGACTTTCGAACAATATCTGCTGAATGGGAATGCCATCATCTGCGCCATTATCTCGCTGCGGCTGCTGACCTACCGACGCGGGAACGCTTCACACAATCGCTTAATGGCATTCGTCGCCTGGCTGCTGACAGTCTCCACCGGCGCGGTGAGTATCCGCGTCCTGACTGGTGAGTATTTTCATACAGACTGGACGGAAGTTCTTATCAACCTCTTACTTTGCGTGGCGGTGATACGTGCCAGAGGCAATGTAGGGCATCTGTTACGGGGTAAACAATGAATAAATCACAATTTCAGAAGGCGGCTAATATCAGCGCCGAACTGGCTGCGCGTTGGTTTCAGCCTGTGAATGCTGCTATGGACGAGTTTGGTATTACGTCGATCGATGATCAGGCAATTTTTATCGCCCAGGTAGGGCATGAGTCTGGTGGTTTCACCCGCATCGTCGAGAATCTGAATTATTCGGCTGATGGTTTACTGGCTACGTTTGGGAAATATTTCGATGCAGAAAGCGCTCAAAAATACGGACGCACCACTGAACACGCAGCTAACCAGCAGGCAATAGCAAATATTGTCTATGCAAACCGAATGGGTAACGGTTATCCGGGATCAAATGACGGCTGGAGTTATCGCGGTCGTGGCCTGATTCAGATTACCGGGCGCGACAATTACCGGGATTGCGGTACCGGCCTCGGCACTGATTTGCTGCTGGTTCCCCAGCCACTGGAACAGGATGATTATGCCGCCCGTTCGGCTGCGTGGTTTTACGCTTCGAAGGGTTGCCTTAAACAAGCTGGTGACATTGTGGCCGTAACGAAGATCATCAACGGCGGCACAAATGGTCTCGATGACCGTAAAGCACGCTATCAGGTTGCGCTGGTGGCGCTCCAGGTATGAATAAATACCTCATCGCAGCTCTGGCCGTCGCCGTTCTCTCGCTGGGCTGGGCCGCTGACCACTACCACGATAAAGCCGTCAGCTGGCGAACGGCAACCCGTCAGGCGCAGGCATCGCTGAATCGCCTTGCTGCCACCATCACTGATATGCAGGTCCGGCAGGAGCATCTGGCCGAACTGGACCGCAAACATACGGAGGCGCTGAATGCTGCCGAATCTCAGAATGACAATCTTCGCCGCCAGCTTGCCGCTGGCACTCGGCGGATGTACGTCCAGGGGAAATGTCCCGTGCCCGGTTCAGACAAAAGTTCAGGCTCCGGCGGCGTGGGCAATGCTGCCACCCTCGAACTCTCTGCAGGTGCTGGACAAAACGTTCTCGACATCCGCGCCGGCATCATCAGCGATCAACAAAAGCTGAACTATTTACAGGACTACATCCGGCAGCAATGTCTGAAATAAAAGACCCGGCGGGGATCCAGTTGACCGGGTGCCGAACGGAGAAACGGCAAGCAAAGAACATATGTTGTAATTATGTTAAAAGCAATGGGTTTTTAGTTTCATAAGCATAACCACTGGAATCTGACCATGTGGATCAAAGACTGGCTATTTGGCCATAAAACTCAAAAGGAGCCTGAAATGGCAGAAGTAAAAGATATCGTCACTGACGCACTGGTAAAAAACGCGCTGAAATCCGATGCAGTCACCACCGCGGTAAAAGCGCGGATTAAAGCTGATCTCGATACTCAGATTGACGCCGCGGTAGATATCGCGCTGACGGATATTCTGGGCGTAGCTGTCGTTGCAGGCCAACAGTAAGCATTACAGAAGTGCCTCACATTCGGGGTGCTTCGATAATGTTTATTCAGGTAGTCATCATGACAAAGACTTTCATTTGTATAGCTAGTGGGCCATCGCTGATGCGGGGTGATTGTGCGCTGGTTAGCACATCTGGCTTACCGGCTATTGCCGTCAATAATTCCTGGCAGATGCTGCCCGATGCCGCAGTGATTTTTGCTTCGGATTGTTGCTGGTGGGAAGAACATTACAGCACCATCACATCATCGGCTGAACGGTGGTGCGGTGATAAGTTTACCGCTCGCCGCTTTGGCATTAACTGCTTTCCTTCTGCGTTATCGGGGTCCTATAACTCAGGGCAACGGGCGATTGAACTCGCAGTCCATTTAGGCGCCAGCAGGATCCTGTTGCTGGGCTATGACTGTTCAATACGCAACGGCACCCACTGGCACGGTAATCACCAACTGCTGGCTAACCCGGATAAATTCAGTGTGGCACGCTGGCAAGACGAATTCAGCCGCCTTAAAGCTGCTGTAGGTAGTACTGAAATAATCAACTGTTCCCGCCATACGCGGCTTACCTGTTTTCCCTGCCGGCCGTTAAAAGCTGCACTTTCTCAGTAGGGTATTTATGGCATTAAGACGAAAAGCCAGCATCCGCGGGATGTACGGGCTTGGTGATTCTATTTATCAGCGCGCATTTGTACGCCAGTTCCCCGGTGCGTTCCTGCGTACACCGTGGCCTGAGCTTTATTGCGATCTGGATGTTCAGTTTGTTCGCTCCAACACCAGCCTGCGCACTCAGCGTAAAAACGAAAAGAGAACGGGCGTGACTTACGTTCGGGAGCCGGCGCGGCCGTCGGAAGTCCTCACCATCTTTTATGGCCCGGAAGAGCTGAAAAAAGGTTCCATTGTCGACGCCATGATCTGGCAGTTTGGCAAGGCGGCCAGTGTGTTCGATTTGCCGTCGTATGGTGAATCGCCAGTGACGGCGGATAAGCCGATCGCCGTGATTCGTCCTGCCACCGTTCGTAAAGAGTGGGCGAACCCGGCACGCAATCCTGATCCGATATATCTGGCCGCCGCCGCACGAGAACTCCGCAAGCACTTCTACGTAGTCAGCCTGGCGGATCTGGAAGAGGGCGAAGAATGGCTGGTGGGTGAGCCTCCAGAGTCTGATTTGCAGCTGCATCAAGGCGAGCTGTCAGTGACTGAAATGCTGGCGCTGGTTGAGCATGCGGAGGTGGTTGTTTCTGGCGTGGGCTGGGCGTTACCGGCTGCAATCTGCTACCAAACGCCCGTCTTCATCGTGCAGGGCGGCTGTGGTGCTCACAATGCACCTCACATCGTGACCGATCCTGAGATGGATTTATCACGGGTTGGGTGGGCTCAGCCTGACGATTACTGCATGTGTGCCAGCATGGATCACGATTGCAGCAAGCACATTTCCGGATTCAACGACAAATTCAAAGGCTGGTTACATGACATCGTTCTCAAATGAACTGCAAAACGGCCTGGTGTGGTTGCCCGAACTGGGTATGGGGCGTTATCCCGTTCCCGCCGCCCGGCCCTATGATGCTCAGTATTTTGCTAAATATCGCCAGTTGGCTGAAACCTCAATGGGCCTCCAGCTGACTACGGCGCGTCTGCTGCTGGTTGGTCGCCATTATCTGGGGAAAGTGCTGGATGTGGGGATTGGCTCTGGTCAGTTCGTTGAGTGCCGACCGGACACGTGGGGATATGACGTCAACCCGGAAGGTGTTGCCTGGCTGCAGGCCCGGATGCGCTGGGCTGACTTATATGCTGCTGATACTACTTTTCCGGCACTAACGTTCTGGGATTCACTGGAGCACATCGACGAACCCGAGGCGGCTGTAGCGAAAGCAGGCCAGTGGGTGTTCGTGTCACTGCCTGTGTTCAGGGACGCCGAGCATATATTGAAATCCCGCCACTACCGCAAAGATGAGCATATCTGGTACTGGACGCACGATGGTTTGCTGAAGTGGTTTGAGGCTCAGGGCTTTGTCTGCGTCGAGCACAACACGATCGAGAGCGCGCTGGGCCGCGACGGCATCAGCAGCTACGCCTTTAAAAGAAAATGAGGTCTGAAAATGAACGAGCCGAACTATGAGTACATTGGCCGCTGTACAGTGCTGCGTCGGCGTATCAACTGCAAACTCGATACGTTAAGTAACATTAAAGCTGCCATTTCATTATCAGAATCTTCATATCTGATTGATGGATCACTTGTGCTTAATCACTCTGCAGCAGATTGCATTGAAGATGCTGCGAGTAAATACAGAACGCTGCTCCAGCAGATTAGTGCAATGGCGCAGGAACATAATGAATATGCTCCATCAGCTGGCCTTGACGTGATCGATATTCGTCTTTATGGCATCAACTCAGCCGAAGCTGCTGTATCTGGAACGGGAAGCTATGCCGCCGAGAACGCCAAAAGCCTGTAGAAAACGAGGATGCAGGAATACCACAACGGACCGCAGCGGCTACTGTGACGAGCACAAGGGTGACGGCTGGCAGCAGTACAAGCCCGGTCAGACCCGCCACCAGCGCGGTTATGGCACGGTATGGGATCGTCGTCGTATGCGGATACTTGCGCGTGATGGTGGGCTGTGCTGTGAGCACCGCAGGCAGGGGGTGGCAGTTGTGGCAAAGCATGTTGACCACATCATTCCTAAATCTCAGGGGGGGACGGACGACGATGGCAACCTACAGAGCCTGTGCGCCGCCTGCCACCGGGCGAAGACGGCCCGCGAAGGCCGGGGCAGGGGGGCGGGGTAAAATCTCTACCGCCTTTGCCTTCCCGGACTGGCCGCCTCGTCATATTTTTACGCGCCCAAAATAAGAAACTTTTTTCCGGAAGGTTTCGCCTATTGAATCGGAGGTTTTAATGGGTAGTGTTGTGCGATCTTCCGGCGGCGGTCGAAAAAGAAATTTACCCACAGGGCAAACCAGCAAACTGACCAGAATTGCACCGCCTCCTGAATTGATGGGGGACGTGGCGATCAGGCTATGGAAAACCCAGAGCAAAATTTTAATTGAGCGGGGTGTGTTCGAGGTCGAGGATGCGCCGATCCTGCTCGCGTACTGCAATGCGTTTCATCTGATGATTGAAGCCGAAAAAGTTATCGCAAAAGAGGGGCTGACCGTCTCCAGTGAGATGGGCGGGGAGAAGAAACACCCCGCTATTAACGTCAGAAATGACTCTGTTTCTCAGGTTGCCCGTCTGGGTTCGCTTCTCGGACTTGACCCGCTGAGTCGACTGCGCATGACCAGCGGTAAGAATGATCCGGACGATGCAGGGAATGAATTCGATGAGTTTGATTGATGGCTACATATCCGAACGTCAATGCGGCGAACCAGTATGCGCGGGACGTCGTGAACGGGAAGATTCTGGCATGTCGGTTAACCATTCTTTCCTGTCAGCGTCACCTGGATGATCTCGAACGCGCGAAGGATCCAAACTGGCCCTATCGTTTCGATAAGAATAAGGCTGAACGTTTTTTAAGATTTTCCCAGAAGATGCCCCACACCTCCGGGGAGTGGGCGCGGCGTAAGCTCAGAATAGAGTTTGAGCCCTGGCAAAAATTCTCCCTGGGCGTGCCGTTTGGCTGGGTACGCAAAGATACCGGGTTTCGCCGCTTTACTGAGATCTATATCGAGGTGCCGCGTAAAAACGGTAAATCCGCAATAGCGGCGGCGATCGGCAATTATATGTTCTGCGCCGATGGTGAATATGCTGCGGAAGTTTACTGTGGCGCCACGACAGAAAAGCAGGCGTGGAAGGTGTTTGCGCCGGCGCTGGCGATGGTGAAAAAGCTGCCGTCTTTGCGTCAGAAATTCAGCATTAAGCCCTGGGCAAAACGGATGACCCGCCCGGATGGATCCGTTTTTGCGCCAATCATCGGTGACCCGGGGGATGGTGACTCACCGTCCTGCGCAATTATCGATGAGTATCACGAGCATGATACCGATTCGCTCTATACCACTATGACAACGGGTATGGGCGCGCGTGAGCAGCCTGTGACGCTCATCATTACCACCGCAGGATATGACATTTCCTCCCCCTGCTATGAAAAGCGTGCTCAGGTGGTTGAAATACTGGAGCGCATCAGGGAAGGAGGCGAAAACGAGGCCATATTTGGCATCATCTATACCCTTGATGATGACGACGACTGGACGAAGCCGGAAGCGCTGATAAAAGCAAACCCAAACTACGGTGTGTCGATAAAGGAAAGCTTCCTCAGGGCTAAACAGTTGCTGGCCATGTCCACACCCAGCCAGACCAACAAGATCCTCACCAAACACTTTAACAAGTGGGTGAGTTCGAAAGCCGCCTTCTATAACCTGCAGAAGTGGATGGCAGCAGCAGATAAAACGCTGAAGCTGTCGGATTTTGCCGGGGAGGAGTGCTATCTGGGGATTGACCTGGCATCCAAGCTTGACCTCAACGCCGTAGCGCCGATCTTCAGGCGAGAAATTGACGGGCTTAGCCATTTTTACTGTGTCGGCCCGATGTTCTGGGTGCCAGAGGATACGGTGTATTCCACTGATCCGGCGCTGAAAACAACGGCAGAGCGTTATCAGTCATTCGTCAATCAAGGGGTGCTGGTGCCCACAGATGGCGCAGAGGTGGATTACCGCATCATTTTTGAGTCCATCCTTCAGTTGCGTGAATCGGTGAAGATAGCGACATGCCCGATTGACCCCTACGGGGCGACCAGCATTTCCCACATGCTGCTGGATGAAGGCCTGGAGCCTGTCACCATCACTCAGAACTACACCAACATGAGCGATCCGATGCGTGAAATTGAAGCGGCAATCGCTGCTGGGCGTTTTCATCATGACGGTAATCCGCTGATGAACTGGTGTGTTTCTAACGTGGTCGGGAAGTATCTTCCAGGCAGTGATGATGTCGTTCGTCCGGTGAAAGAGGGGGGCGGTAACAAGATAGATGGCGCGGTGAGCATGATGATGGGTGTTGGCCGCGCAATGCTGAATGAGCCAAAAGATTTTCTCTCCAATCTCGATCCAGACGAGGACGTTTTATTCCTGTGAAATCACTAATTATCGATGTTGCCGGGCTGTCTGGCTTCGGCGCGCTGGTGGGCGGTATTTACCTCAAATACGGTGCCGCGGCTGCGCTTATGGCTGGCGGCGCCGGGCTTCTGTTATGGGCGCTGCTGGCAGCAAGGGGAGCAAAATGCTGATTAATGCCATGTTCAGAAGCAACTCACTTGAAAATCCTGCTGTTCCGCTGACGGCTGAAGCGGCCGAAAACGACGGAATTTTTAACGGTGATGTGATCGTTAACCCCAAAACGGCGATGAAGCTGGCGGCGGTGTATGCCTGTATTTACGTCATTTCCTCCAACGTCGCCCAGATGCCGCTACATGTTATGCGGCGAACCGGGAAGTTTGTGGAGCCGGCGCGGGATCACCCCGTTTTTTATCTGGTTCATGATGAGCCGAACGACTGGCAAACCAGCTACAAATGGCGCGAGCTGAAACAGCGCCATATCCTCGGCTGGGGGAATGGCTATACCCACGTTAAGCGTAATCGCCGGGGGGAAGTTATCCAGCTTGAAGCCTGTATGCCATGGGAAACGACCCTGCTGAATACCGGCGGGCGTTACACCTACGGCATGTACAACGAAGAGGGTTCTTTTGCTATCAGCCCCGACGACATGATCCACATCCGGGCGCTGGGGAATAACCAGAAGATGGGGCTGAGTCCGATTCTCCAGCACGCTGAAACGATCGGTATGGGGATGAGCGGGCAGAAATATACCGAGAGTTTTTTTAGCGGGAATGCCAGGCCTGCGGGGATTGTCTCAGTCAAAGGCGAGTTGAATGATGGTTCCTGGAAAAGACTGAAAGAGATGTGGCAGAAAGCTTCTGCCATGCTGCGAAGCCAGGAAAACAGAACCATGCTGCTGCCGGCAGAGCTTGACTATAAAGCCCTGACCGTCTCCCCCGTTGATGCACAGCTCATCGACATGATGAAGCTTAACCGCTCAATGATTGCCGGAATTTTCAACGTACCGGCACACATGATCAACGACCTGGAAAAAGCGACATTCTCCAATATCTCCGAGCAGGCCATTCAGTTTGTGCGCTACACGATGATGCCTTGGGTAACTAACTGGGAGCAGGAGATAAACCGTCGCCTGTTTACCCGTGCCGAGCGGGAGGCCGGGTATTACGTCCGCTTTAACCTGACGGGCCTGCTGCGCGGTACGCCGAAAGAGCGTGCTCAGTTCTACCATTTTGCCATCACAGATGGCTGGATGAGCCGCAATGAGGCCCGCGCCTTTGAGGATATGAATCCCAAAGACGGGCTCGACGAGATGCTGGTGAGCGTCAACGCTGCCGATCCGGCAAAAGATTTTAAAGACGACGATAAAACGGAGGGCAATTCCGATGAGTGACGATCGGGAAACACGCTGCTACAGCGGCGAAGTCAGGGCTGAGCAGCACGATCAGCAGCCGACGCGCATTATCGGTTATGGCTCGGTTTTCAATTCGCGATCTGAACCGCTATGGGGATTTCGCGAGATTATCAAGCCTGGCGCGTTTGATGATGTGCTGGGCGACGATGTGCGCGGCCTGTTCAACCATGACCCTAACTTTATTCTGGGGCGCAGTGCGTCCGGTACGCTGAAGGTTTCGACCGATGAGCGCGGTTTGCGTTACGACATTGAAGCGCCTGATACCCAGACCATCCGCGATCTGGTGCTCGCTCCGATGCTGCGCGGCGACATCAACCAGTCCAGTTTTGCCTTCCGGGTCGCCCGGGACGGCGAGCGCTGGTATGAGGACGAAGAGGGCGTGGTCATTCGTGAGATTTCGCGCTTCTCGCGTCTCTTCGATGTCAGCCCCGTCACGTACCCGGCGTACCCGGAAGCTGATTCCGGTGTTCGTTCCCTGAAAGCCTGGCAGGAAGCACGCGACAGCGGTGCGCTGAAGCTTGCCATTAACCAACGTATGGCGCGCGAGCGCGTCCTGACACTTCTTAATGCATAAGGAAACACCCATGAAGCTTCATGAAATGAAACAAAAGCGCAATACCATCGCAACTGAAATGCGCGCGCTGAACGAAAAGATCGGGGATAACGCCTGGACAGATGAGCAGCGTACCGAGTGGAATAAGGCTAAATCCGAGCTGGAAGGGCTGGATGAGCGTATTGCCCGCGAAGAAGAGTTGCGCAATATGGATCAGAAATACATCGACGATAAAAGCGATGAACAGCGCGACAATCTGAATAAAGATAACGGTAAAAAGCCGGATGAGCAGCGAGGCCAGATTTTTGATAAATGGATGCGTCACGGCGCCAGCGAACTGACCTCCGAAGAGCGTAAGGCCCTGCGTGAGCTGCGCGCTCAGGGTGTCGCGCCGGATGAAAAGGGAGGCTACACCGTTCCGGACACTTTCCTTGCGAAAGTCGTTGAGCAGATGAAGGCTTACGGTGGTATCGCCAGCGTGGCGCAGATCCTGACGACCTCTGATGGTCGTACTATGGAGTGGGCTACCGCCGATGGTACCGCCGAAGTCGGCGTGCTGCTGGGTGAGAACGAAGAGGCCGGTGAAGAAGATACCGAATTTGGCATGGACAGCCTCGGTGCGCTGAAAATGACCTCTAAAATCATCCGTGTATCTAACGAACTGCTGCAGGACAGCGCGATCGACATGGAAGCCTACCTTGCCCGACGCATCGCGGAGCGTATTGGCCGCGGTGAAGCCCGCTATCTGATTCAGGGAACTGGTGCTGGTACGCCGAAGCAGCCGAAAGGGCTGGCAACTTCCGTTACTGGCACCACCCAGACGGCCGCCGCCGCGGCTGTGAAGTGGCAGGAAATTCTGGCGCTCAAGCACAGCATTGACCCGGCGTACCGACGCGGGCCGAAGTTCCGCCTTGCGTTCAATGACAGCACCCTGAAACTCATTAGCGAAATGGAAGACGGTCAGGGCCGTCCCCTGTGGCTGCCGGATATCGTCGGCGTTGCGCCTGCTTCCGTTCTGAACGTGCCGTATGTTATCGATCAGGAGATTGATGATATTGGCGCCGGTAAGAAATTCATGTTCTGCGGTGACTTTGACCGTTTCATTATCCGCCGCGTGCGTTACATGATCCTTAAGCGCCTGGTTGAGCGTTACGCTGAATTCGACCAGACCGGCTTCCTGGCGTTCCATCGCTTCGACTGCATTCTGGAAGACACTTCCGCCATTAAAGCGCTGGTGGGTAAAGGCAGCGCCAGCAGCTGATAACTTCGGTAACGCCTGACGCAACACCACACGCCGCTAAACGCGGTTTTTTTGTGCCCGCTCCCGGCGGGCACGGGAGGATATATGCTGCTCAAAATGGAGGAAATCAAAGCCCAGCTCCGGCTGGACGAAGATTTCACCGATGAAGACAGTTTGCTGGCGCTGATGGGGCAGGCGGCACAGAGCCGGACGGAGAACTTCCTCAACCGCAGGCTTTATGCAACGGCTGCCGATGTGCCAGAAGACGATCCCGATGGTCTGGTCATGCCCGATGAGGTCAGGCTGGCGCTACTGTTGCTGGTCACCCACTTCTACGAGAACCGAACAACCGTCACCGAGGTTGAAAAGCTTGAGCTGCCGATGAGCTTCAACTGGTTAGTTGGGCCTTACAGGTATATTCCGCTATGAAACTGCGCCAGTCACAGACCAGTGCGACCTACCTTTTGCCTGACCCGGGCGAGCTGGATAAACGGATAGCGATTCGCCTGCGGGTGGATGAGCCGAATGATGATTTTGGCGTATCTCCCACGTTCCCGGATGAGATCAGAACATGGGCGAAGCTGGCCCAGCCCGGCGCAGCGGCCTATCAGGGCTCTGTACAGACAGAGAACACGGTTACGCACTATTTCACGATACGCTGGCGAAAAAAGATTACTGCCGATCATGAAGTTTTCTGTGACGGGCAGATATACCGCATTCGCCGCGTACGTGACCTGAACAGCAAGCGCCGTTATCTGCTGCTGGAATGTGAGGAGCTTGGTACGGATCGAGGGGCCAGCTATGCAGAACAAAGCGTTTTTACACGTTGATTTTGAACAGCCGAAGGAGCTTGTTTTCAATCGCGCCCGTATGCGCCGGGCATTTGTCACCATCGGTCAGGTACATATGCGGGACGCCCGCCGCCTGGTCATGCGTCGTGGGCGCTCAGCGCCCGGTGAAAACCCGGCGTACCGGACGGGCAAACTGGCCCGCTCAATCGGCTATTACGTACCTCGCGCATCAAAACGGCGCCCGGGGTTGATGGTGAAGATTGCCCCGAACCAGAAGAACGGCGAGGGGAATCGCCATATTTCCGGTGCCTTTTATCCGGCGTTTCTGTTTTACGGTGTTCGCCGCGGCGCGAAACGTAAAAAAGGCCATCATCGCGGTGCGTCTGGCGGTAGCGGCTGGAAAATTGCTCCACGTAATAACTATATGGCCGAGGTGCTGGAGCGGCGGCGCAGCTGGACCCGATATGTGCTGTCGCGTGAGCTGCGCAAGTCCCTGCGCCCACAGAGAGGGAACAAGAAATGAAACTGACGCCGATTGTGGCCGCACTGCGTGCCCGCTGCCCGCGTTTTGAAAATCGTGTGGGTGGTGCTGCACAGTTTAAGGCGATCCCGGATGCCGGAAAGTTGAAACTGCCCGCCGCTTATGTGGTGCCAGCGGAAGATGTGACCGGGGAGCAGCGTTCTCAGACGGATTACTGGCAGGATCTGACAGAGGGCTTTTCCGTCATCGTTGTCCTCAGCAATGAGCGCGATGAAAGAGGCCAGTGGGCATCCTATGATGCAGTACATGATGTGCGTCACGAAATCTGGAAAGCGCTGCTGGGCTGGTGTCCGGATCCTGATGCCCATGAAATTCAGTACGCTGGTGGCATGTTGCTGGAGCTAAACCGCTATGAACTATATTACCAGTTCGACTTTACGGTGAAGTATGAGATTGACGAGTCCGACTCCCGCCAGCAGGACGACCTTGACGCGCTGGATGATCTGAAAACTCTCAGCATTGACGTGGACTATATCGATCCCGGCAGCGGGCCAGACCGTAATATCGAGCACCACACCGAACTCACCTTCCCGTAACCCACCACCTGGAAAAAATAATGTTTGTAAAACCTCAAAAGGGGCGATCTGTTCCGGATCCTACCCGCGGCGACCTTTTGCCTGAAGCAGGCCGAAATGTGGAAGTAAATGCCTACTGGTATCGCCGTGAAGCCGCTGGCGACATCGAAAAAATCTCACGTAAAGGGGATAAAAATGACCGTAAGCTTTAATTATGTGCCGTCTGATAACAGAGTGCCGCTATTTTATGCCGAAATGGATAACAGCGCGGCAAACACCGCTCAGGACAGCGCCCCCTCTCTGCTGATTGGGATGGCGCTGCCTGAATCGGATATGCCGCTGAATCAGCTGATGATCATGCCATCGAAGGATTTAGCAAAAAAAATGGCGGGCCGTGGCAGCCAGCTGGCGCGTATGGTCGAAGCATACCGTCAGGTTGATCCGTTTGGTGAGCTCTGGGTCATTGCCGTTCCAGACAATGGTGAGGTGGCGTCGGGCACCATCACCATTACAGGCACTGCGACGGATGCGGGTACCGTTAATCTCTACGTTGGCACCCGTAAGGTACAGGTGACAGTGGCAACGGGGGACACTGGCGATCAGGTGGCTCAGGCCATGCTGAGCATTATCAACAATAATCCCGATTTGCCTGTCAGCGCGGAATACCAGACGACTTCCGCCGGGGAAGTGCAGGGTACAATTATTCTCTCTGCTGTTAACAGCGGCCCGGTGGGCAATAATATTCCGTTAACTCTGAATTACTACGGTACCGCCAGCGGTGAAGAGATCCCCGCGGGGTTAAGTATTCAGACGGGTAAAATGAGCGGTGGTGCTGGTGATCCAGACTTGTCCCAGGCGATTGCGGCCATGGGCGACGAGCCTTTTGATTATATCGGGCTGCCATTCAGCGATGCTAACTCCCTGCAGCTGATGTCCGTTGAAATGAACGACAGCGCCGGGCGATGGAGTTATATCCGCCAGCTGTATGGTCATGTTTATACCGCCAGAACCGGCTCGCTGTCTGAACTGGTGGCATTTGGTGATTCGCTCAATAACCAGCACATTACTATTGCCGGCTACGAGAAAGAGGTGCAAACGTGTGTCGATGAGCTGGTGGGGTATCGCCTGGCGCGTGACGCTGTTTTCCTGCGTATCGATCCTGCTCGTCCGACACAGACTGGCGAACTCACTGGTGCTCTGCCTGCCCCGACAGGCAAGCGCTTTACCATCACTGAACAACAATCCCTGCTGATGCACGGCATTGCGACCGCCTATACAGAAACTGGCGTGCTGCGCATCCAGCGCGACATCACCACCTATAAAACCAATGCGTACGGCGTTGCGGACAACAGCTATCTCGACAGCGAAACGCTGCATACCAGCGCTTATGTGCTTCGTCGGCTGAAGTCGGTTATCACCAGCAAATATGGTCGCCATAAGCTGGCGAATGATGGCACCCGATTTGGTCCCGGCCAGGCGATAGTCACTCCAGCGGTTATTCGCGGTGAGCTGGGTTCAACCTACCGTCAGCTTGAACGTGAGGGGATTGTCGAAAACTTTGACCTGTTCCAGAAACACCTGATTGTCGAGCGTAACGCGAACGATCCGAACCGTCTGGATGTGCTGTTCCCACCGGATTATGTCAACCAGCTGCGCGTGTTTGCTGTGCTTAATCAGTTCCGCCTGCAGTACAACGAGGAGTCCGCATAATGGCAAAGATCGCGGGAACGACCTATTTCAAAATCGACGGCCAGCAGCTGTCAGTTACCGGGGGCATTGAAGTCCCCATGAACACCAAAGTCCGTGATGACGTGATCGGCCTGGACGGCTCTGTTGATTACAAAGAAACGAGTCGTGCAGCGTATACGAAGGTCACTGCCAAAGTTCCGAAGAACTTTCCTGTCGACAAAATCACCTCATCTGATGTCATGACCATCACATCTGAGCTGGCCAACGGTCAGGTGTACGTGCTGTCCAATGCCTGGCTGCACGGCGAAGCTAACCATAATCCCGAAGAGGGCACGGTGGATCTGGAATTCCACGGTGAAGAAGGATTTTACCAATGACAAAAGAGCTTAAGCTTGAACAACCGATCATGGCTCATAACGAAAAACTGTATGTGCTGGAACTGCGTGAACCGTCATATGACGAGATTGAAGCGATCGGTTTCCCGTTTACGGTTACTTCTGAAGGCGCGATTAAAATCGATAGTTCCGTCGCGCTGAAATATATCCCGCTGCTGGCAGGTATTCCACGCTCGTCCGCGGCGAAGCTGGCGAAACTCGATATTTTCAAAGCCAGCATGCTGATCCTCAATTTTTTTACTCAATCGGCGGGGAAGACAACCTCAGAAACCGACTCTACAACACCGCTCACTTCTGGCGACTAAATCCCCTTGAACTTCGGCGGGCGGCCATATCTGAATTTCTGGAACTGGAATCGGAGGCTGTCCGTATTAATGAGGAAATAAAGCATGGCTGACAGTTTCCAGTTAAAGGCCATCATTACAGCTGTTGATCAGCTTTCCGGCCCGCTGAAGGGCATGCAGAAACAGCTAAAAGGTTTTCAGAAGGAGGTGTCCGGGCTGGGCGTTGGCGCTGGCGTGGCCGGCGCTTCTATCCTGGGGGTGTTTGCTGGCGCGACACAATCAGCCATGGGGCTTGAAAATCACATGGCTGATGCACGCAAGGCGATTGAGGAGTTGCACGATCCTAAAGCGTTCAGGCAGATGACCGAACAGTTGATTGATATGTCAACCCGGCTGCCAATGAGCGCTGAGGGATTAGCGGAAATAACCGCTGAAGCCGGTCAGGCAGGTATCCCGTTTAAGGAGCTGGCACAGTTTACTGAAGACGCGACCAAAGCGGCGGTTGGTTTCGGCATGACGGCTAATGAGGCTGGTCACCAGCTGGCCGTATGGCGCACTGCTTTCAAACTGACACAGAAAGAGGTGATGAACCTGTCCGACCAGATGAATTACCTGGCCATGACGGGGCCGACGACTGAGAAACAAATCGGGGATGTCGTGACATCGGTGGGCAATCTGGCAACAACGGCCGGTGTGTCAACATCCGATCTGGCTGCCATCGCAGCAACCATTACCGGCGTTGGCGTCAGCTCAGATGTTGCCGGTACGGGGGTGCAGAACTTTATGCTGGCGTTGACCAATGCCAACACCAATAAAGCGAAAGCGGTGCTGAAAAGTATCGGGCTGACCTCTAAGGAGGTGGCAGCAGGGATGCAGAAAGATTCGCGCGGCATGATGCTCCGCGTACTCGAAGGGCTGGGGAAAATATCAAAGGACAAGCAGGCCAAAGGCCTGGAGTGGTTATTTGGCAGGGAGTCTATAAAGGCCATCGCGCCCCTGCTTACCAATCTGGATCTACTGAAGAAAAATTTCAATTCGGTATCAGACGCTTCGAAATACGCGGGGGCCACACAGCGCGAATATGATTCACGGGTAAACACTACAGAGAAACAGCTGCAAATCCTCAAAAATCAGTTTACTGCTCTGGCTGTTACCGTGGGGAGTGAATTTTTGCCAATTGTGGTTGATGCCACTAAAGCCATGGCTCCCTATATGAAAGAGGCTTTACAGTGGGTGCGTAATAATCCGGATGTCATTAAATCGATAGCCAAATTTGGCCTGGCGCTTTCTGCTGTTTCAATGGCAATGGGCGGGGTTTCACGAGCCGTTAAAATCATGAATATGGCATTCAACCTTTCGCCGGCGAAGCTCGCTGTGGGCGCTCTGGTGATTGGCGCGTATGAAATTATCGAGCACTGGGATGAGGTTGGCCCGGTTATCAAGGCGGTATGGCACGAGATTGATCGTGTGGTACAGCAGCTTGGCGGCTGGGAGGACGCTATCAAAGGGATTGCCGCGATTTCGGCTTTGTATATCGGCATCAAAATGGTAACGAATCTTCAGGCGGCCATAGCTACGCAGAAGCAGTGGACGGCCGCAGCGGGCGCAACGGGAAGCGCCCTCAAAGGCCTGGGCAAAATCAGTCTGATTGGTGGGCTGGTGGAGCTGGGGTTGATGGCTCAGAAATTTGAGAAAGAACATCCGTGGTTAATTAAAAACTTTGCTGCTGATGCACTTAACAGTGGGTTTGGGCTCAATGGCAAGATGGACGAATGGGGCAAAGGCTTCCATGATTTTGTGTTTGATAAAACAGGCTGGCAAATGCCCAGGGGAGATGGGTATTTTTCCGGTAACGGATATCAGCCCACCGTTTCGTTAAATCGTCCCGCGGTGTCTTCGGGGCTTACCAGTCCGATAACTCCCGTTCAGCAACGCAGTGAACTGAAAGTAAGCTTCGAAAATGCCCCTCAGGGTATGCGCGTGACGGATATTCCGGCATCCGGCAATCCTCTGATGGGTATCTCCCACGATGTAGGCTATTCGCCGTTTAAAACTCCTCGTTAATCCGCTTCGACATTCTTTCAAAAAGGTAAACCATGGCATTTTTTTCTTCGACTGACTGGCGCGATCGCCTGCGCGATGCGTCATTTCGTGGTGTGCCTTTCTCCGTAGATGGTGATGATGCATCCTTTGGCCGCCGGGTACAGTTGCACGAATATCCCAACAGGGATAAGCCCTACACGGAGGATCTTGGCAGAGCGGCGCGCAGGCTGACCATCAATGCTTACGTGATCGGCGGCGATTATGCTGACCAGCGGGATCGCCTGATTGCCGCGGTGGAGACGAATGGCCCCGGCACGCTGGTTCATCCTCAGTATGGTGAAATGCAGGGCAGTATAAACGGCACGGTGAAGGTGTCACACAGCAGCGCAGAAGGGCGCATGGCGCGCATTTCGTTCGAGTTTGTGGAGAGCGGAGAGTTAACCTTCCCCGTTGCAGGCATGGCGACGGCGCAGCGTCTCGATGTGTCAGGTGGGCTGTTTGACGATGCCATTGACAGTATGTTCTCCTCGTTTGGCCTCTTCGGTATTCCTGATTTCATTCGGAATGACGTTATTGCCGATGCTACGGCGATGATTAAAACAGTTTCTGATGCATTTAAGATGGTCGATTCCGGCGTATCGGCGGCTATGCGGTTATTGCAGGGAGATTTGTCGGTTATTCTGATGCCGCCCAGCACTGCGAATGATTTTGTCAGAGCGCTTCAGAAAGCCTGGCGGGCGGGCGATCGTCTCAGTGGCGATACTTCCGATTTGGTCACGATGATAAAAACCCTGTCCGGCATTACGCTGGATCCTGGTCTTTCGCCGCGTGGCACCTGGTCCACTGACTCTGGTTCTGTGGCCACCCAAAAAACGCAGAGTAACCTGGTCGCGGCGGCTATTAGGGCAACGGCTATCAGTACGGCTACAGCTGCTGTGACGACGCTGGCGCAACCGCGCGTCTCGTCAGCGCAAATCACCGCAACGACCAGCGATTCGGACATTATCACTATCACGCATCCGGCGCTTGATGGGGCGCAGACAGTCAGCAACGTCAGTCCACCCCCAAACTGGGATGACCTAACCAACATCCGCAGCGCGCTTAATGCGGCAATAGACCAGGAACAGCTGCGTATTGGTGAAGATTCTCTGTTTCAGCAGATATCCGTAGTGCGTACAGACCTGAACCGTGATATTTCGGCGCGGCTGGCTCAGGTTGAGCGTACAGCACAGAGAACGCCGGATGATGTTCTGCCCGCTCTGGTGTTGTCGGCTACCTGGTATGACGATGCCGGGCGAGAATCGGATATTCTGACCCGTAATCCTGTCCGCCATCCCGGCTTTGTGCCGGTTGAACCGCTGAGGGTGCCGGTACGATGAACAATACTGTTTTTTTGCGTATCAACGGGCGCGAATGGGGGGGCTGGACATCGGTTCGCATTAGCGCCGGCATCGATCGTATTGCCCGGGATTTCAACGTTGCGATTACCAGCCAGTGGCTCGGTAGGCCTGATGGCACCCTGCAGATTAAAAACGGCGATAAGGTTGAGGTGTTGATTGGTGAAGATTTGGTAATAACCGGGTGGGTTGAAGCGCTGCCGCTGCGTTACGACGCCAGCAGCATTACCCGCGGCATCGTTGGCAGAAGCAAAACGGCCGATCTTATTGATTGCAGCGCGGCGCCTGCTCAACAGAGCGGGAAAAATTTGTTCCGTATTGCCAGCACGCTGGCCCTGCCATTTGGGATTGACGTTGTTGATGCTGGTGCCCCGGTAGCGGCGGTTATTGATTCTCAGCCTGAGCATGGTGAAACGGTGGTGGACTGTCTTAATCGCCTGCTGGGCCAGGTTCAGGCGCTGGCGTATGACGATGAGCAGGGACGGCTGGTGTTGGGTACGCCCGGGAGTGCCAAAGCTGTCACCGCGCTGGTGCTGGGGGATAATATCCTGTCCTGCGATACCGAACGCAGTGTTCGCGATCGTTTCTCCAGTTATCTTGTTACCGGGCAGCGTCCTGGCACTGACGATGATTTTGGCGAAGCCACGATTGCCGCTATTCGCCAGAGTACCACTGATTCTGGCGTAACCCGCTATCGCCCTCACACACTCCAGCAGTCCGGCACGGCCACCACCGACAGCTGCAAATCCCGCTGTGAATTCGAGGCGCGCCAGCGTGCAGCTAAAACGCAGGAGACAAACTACACCGTTCAGGGCTGGCGCCAGGGTAACGGGGAATTGTGGAAGCCAAATCAGTCGGTGGTGGTTTATGACCCATTGAATGGTTTTGATAATGAAATGCTGGTGATCGCCGAGGTGACTTACAGCCAGGACAATAACGGCACGATCACTGAAATCAGAGTTGGGCCTGCGGATGCTTACCTGCCTGAGCCGACAAAGCAGAAGGCGAAGAAGAAAAAGTCCAGCGGGGGGATCGATTTCTGATGAATAACTCCCTACAGAATATTGTGGCTCGTGCTGTTATCACCGCGCTTGATACCGCGAAGAAATGCCAGGCGGTCGGGCTAAAGCTGATTGCCGGTGACCCAAAGGAAGGGGTTGAACACCTTGAACCTTATGGTTTCACCTCCGCCGCGCAAAGTGGTGCTGAGGCGGTGGTGCTGTTTCCCGGCGGCGACCGCTCCCATGGTATGGCTGTTATCGTTGCCGACAGGCGGTACCGGCTGAAAGGCCTTGCCCATGGCGAGGTTGCTATTTATGACGATCAGGGGCAGTCCATTACCTTAACCCGCGCCGGGATCGTTGTTGATGGTGGCGGAAAGCCGATTGTGTTCAGAAATGCCTCTAAAGCCCGCTTTGAAATGCCGATCGAATCCACTGCGGACATTAAGGACAACTGCGATGGTAGCGGTAAAACTATGGCTCAAATGCGCGCAACGTATAACGGCCACACCCATAAAGAAAACGGCGACGGTGGTGGAACGACCAACAAGCCAGACCAACCCATGAGCTGACACCATGATCCTCTATGTTAATGGAATCCGAAAGGATGCCACGGATCCGCTCGACCTGTTGACGCGTGCCGTGGTGATTTCTCTTTTCACGTGGCGCCGCGCTGAGCGGGATGATAAAACCCTGCAGCCTTACGGCTGGTGGGGCGATACCTGGCCCACGGTTCAGAATGACCGTATCGGCTCCCGTCTGTATCTGCTGAAACGCCGCAAACTCACCAACAAAACCCCGCAGGACGCCCGCGAATACATGCAGCAGGCGCTGTCGTGGATGGCTGAGGACGGTGTTGCGGCGCGCATTGATGTGACCTCAGAGCGTACCGGAATAGACACTCTGGCCGCTGGCGTAACGGTTTATCAGCGGGACGGAGCCATTCACAACATTACCTTTGATGATATATGGAGCGAACTGAATGGCTGACAGTCAATTTGCACGCCCTGAACTCCCTCAGCTGATCGCCACTATTCGCAGCGATTTACTGACGCGCTTTCAGCAGGATGCTGTATTGCGGCGCATGGATGCAGAAGTCTATGGAAGGGCGCAGGCCGCCGCCGTACATACGCTATATGGCTATCTTGATTATCTTGCCCGTAACATGCTGCCTGATTTGTGCGATGAAGACTGGCTTTATCGCCATGCGCGCATCAAGCGCTGCCCACGAAAAGATGCTGTTGCCGCTACAGGATTTATCCGCTGGGATGGTCTTGGCGGTACACCAACCCTGCCAGCTGGCACACAGATCCAGCGCGATGATCAGGTCACTTTCACCACCACACAGACGGTTAAAGCCTCTGGCGGCCTGTTACGTGTGCCGGTGGTTGCCGATGTTGCAGGTATGGCCGGGAATACTGACGACGGTATTGCGTTGCGCCTGGGTACGCCGATTAGCGGTATACCATCCACCGGGTACGCCGACACGTTGAACGGTGGGGATGATGTGGAGCAACTGGAGGCATGGCGCGCGCGCGTGATGGAACGCTATTACTGGATCCCGCAGGGCGGCGCAGACCCTGATTATATCATCTGGGCGAAAGAAATTGCCGGAATTACCCGCGCCTGGACTTTCCGTCATTATCAGGGGACGGGTACCGTTGGTGTGATGGTAGCCACCAGTGATCCCGCTAACCCTGCACCAGCAGATGATGTTGTACAGGCTGTGCGCACGCATATCCTGCCGCTTGCACCTGTCGCTGGCGGAGGCCTGTTTGTCTTTGCGGCAACTGAGCACGTTATCCCGGTGACAATCTCCCTGGCAAAAGACACGCCTGAAATTCGCACGGCAGTCGCTGCTGAACTGAATTCGCTAATGCTTCGGGACGGTCAGCCGTCCGGGAAGGTCTATTTGTCGCGTATAAGCGAGGCCATAAGCCTTGCTGCTGGCGAGGTGGCGCATCAACTGCGTTCTCCTGTCACCGATGTTGTGTTGGGAAAAACTGAACTACCGGTGCTTGGTGAAATTACCTGGGAAACTTATACGGAGGCGACTGCATAGCCATGGCGCTAAATGATGAGTATACGCAGCTGCTTTACCACCTTCTCCCTCCAGGGCCCGCATGGGAAGGTGAAAACCCGCTCATAGAGGGTCTGGCTCCGTCTTTAACAAGGGTTCATCAGCGCGCCAGCGCATTGATGAAGGAGATAGACCCTTCTCAAACCACTGAGCTGATTGACCGTTACGAGAGTCTCTGCGGCTTACCAGACTTATGTGCTCCAGATGGCGTTCAGACGCTACGCCAGCGGCAGCAACGTCTGGATGCAAAAGCAAACGTGGCTGGTGGTATCAATGAGCGCTTCTACCGAGAACAGCTCAACGCGCTGGGCTATACCACGGCTACGATATACCAGTTTCAAAATCTCGACAGCTCACCGAACCCGGAGTGGGGAGAGTTCTGGCGCTATTACTGGCGCGTAAATATTCCGGCTGATGCGAACGTCAGCTGGCAGACCTGCGCAAGTACATGTGATTCTGCAATCAGAACGTGGGGTGACACCGTAGCTGAATGCGTGATCGATAAGTTATGCCCGTCACACACCGTAGTAGTTTTTGCATATCCGGAAGGAACAGAAGATGCATCGAATTGATACGTCCACGGCTCAAATCGACAAATTTGGGCAGGGAAAAAACGGTTTTACTAATGGTGACCCGGCAACGGGCCGCCGTGCCACAGACCTGAACAGCGACATGTGGGATGCCGTACAGGAAGAGTTGTGTAATGTAATTGAAAAGTCCGGCCTAAGTTTGAATAAAGACCAGCATGACCAGCTTTATCGGGCTATAGCGGGTATGATTACCTCCAAAATTCCTGACGCTTTAATACGCAATAAAAATCTGTCTGACGTTGCTGATAAAAATATTGCGCTTGCAAACTTAAATGGCGTACCAAAAACCACGACAGTTAACAGTCGCGAACTGTCAGGCAATATAAGCATTACAGCACAGGATATTTTTAATGGTCAGGCTGCTTCAATAGGGAATGCAGCCGATCTGAATTCGTTGCAAACGGCAGGACTGTATTATCAGGCCGCGAACGCACAGGCGGCGACCGGGAAGAATTATCCCGAAGCCATCGCTGGTTCACTGGAGGTTTACAAACATGCGGGAATAACGCAAGTGTACCGGGTTTATAACAATTCCCGCGCATATATTCGCACTCTCTACAGCGGAACTTGGACGGCATGGACAAAACAGTATGATGCGGCCAACAAGCCAACTGCTGATGATGTTGGGGCTTTAGCACTAACAGGCGGAACGTTAAACGGTAATTTAACAGTCAAGAATACCATTCAGATTGGTAGCATTGGCAATGCAATTTTAAATGTTGGTGATACTGACTCTGGCTTGCGTAGCTCAAAGGATGGACAGGTTGACCTCTGGGCTAATGGTAAGATGTTCGGTTATTGGAATACCACAACACTTTCATTCACTGGACAGATAATCCCCACAAACTACACCAATTTCGACGCCCGCTATCAGAAAATCAACACAGCCTCTAAAGCTGCCAGTGGATGGTACAAAGACACAAATACAGGAATTATTTTCCAATGGGGCACTGTTAATCGTACAAATTACGCTACTCCTGTAACCTTTCCTATAGCATTCCCCAGCATTTGTGTAGGGGTTAGTGCCACACTGCGTAATTATATTGATAACATTTCTTCTTCTACCTTCAACATTCGAGCAGTAAACGTCTCCAGAACAGGATTTCAATATGGCTCAGGCGGTGCTTCGGAAAATCAGGCTTTTTGGTTGGCAATAGGATATTGATATGACATCACAAATGTATTTCAGTAAAAAAGACAACTCATTTTATTCAGGTGAACTACATGATGATTATGTATTGGCAGGAACCTGGCCTGACGATGCCGCAGAGATTAGCGAAGAACTTTATCAGTCACTGCTGGCCGGTCAGCTCAACGGAAAGGTGATTACCTCTGACAGTGACGGCAACCCGGTACTGGCTGATCCGGTTATCGACTGGAACGCCCGGGCAGAATCGCAGCGTCAGAATCTGCTTACTGCGGCGGACGATACCATTGCCGACTGGCGAACGGAGCTGCAGCTCGATGTCATAAGCGACGACGACAAAGCTAGCCTGATTAAGTGGATGGCCTATATCAAAGCACTTAAGAGGCTGGATCTAACGAGCGTAACTGATGAGGCGGGGTATAACGCCATCGAATGGCCGGATAAGCCGGAATGATGAAGTAAAGCCAGACGCCGCGTAAGCGGTTTTTTTGTGCCTGGAAAAGACAAAACCCCGACTGTTAGCGCAGTTCGGGGCTTTTTATTGAGCTTCATTTAAGGAAAAGCTGGTGAACGAATTGATACGGCGGGAACCCGTGAATGAATTATAAACGAATCTTGCTGAGGTTGACTATGAAAAACGGCCTTGAAGTTGACGCACCCGTCACGAAAGATAAGCGTAGCAGCGGCATGGGCTATTAAAGCCGTTGCGCTAACGGTAGTTCTTTACGGCGTGGCGCGGCTAATTGCGGCGGTGAGGTGGTGGTGAAAATCCCCGCTGTCTCACGCTTTCCATATGAGCCAGCGGTTCCGCCAATAGGGTGGTCACTTCTGTTTTGGGACGGCGGAAAAAGCGCCCTGACAATCTGAGGAGAGCAGGGCGAAGCAACATCAAAGTGAGATTCATACCCGACGTATGAATATCGATACTGAACTTAAACCATACAGTGTAAATGGTTATTCAATGAGATTAGATTTAGTAGAGGATTCGTGAGAGGTTTGTCGCTGTAACAAGCAATTTGTGAACAAATGAGGAATCGTTTAATTATACCGTGCTAGGATTTTGAGAATGCATAAGATGTATAACCGAATATATTAAATCTAACAGGGATGCGCGATGAACGGTTATCTCAATTTGGTTGAATTTTTTGCTATCAGGCGAAATCTTGACGCTTTTTCTGATACGTGGGCGGATCTCTGGGCGATGCTATACCTCAGCCAGGTCGGACCCGGGCAGCTTCTTGGGATTAAATTCAAGGATATACGTGATGGAAGACTTGTTCTGCCAGCCACTAAAGGCAGGAAGAAAATCTGCATCCTTCTGAAAGCGGGTGTGAAAAATATCATCCTTTCGCGCATGGAAAAGTATCCCGGGGATATCTTTCTGTTTCAGAGCCATACAAATCGAACTAAAGCTTCCCCGCGCCCTGTAACACTGGTTGCGTTCAACATGGCACTGAAAAAGGCTTCATTAGGAGTGACCAAAAAAATAGTAAGCAGCAAAAGTGCTTTTCATTTAACGTTGGGTAGCTGATATGCCGCAGCCCACCTAATGCAAGAGGAAGGCAGCGGCTGACTGCTGGTTGTTCATGCTCGCGCAGCTTGAGAGCATAGTAATGGAGAGAAACCTAAAGGCCAACCTGGCGAACAGTCGGGAACTCAGATTAGTGCCCAAATCAGCCTCATCGTTTACCTGAGATAATTTGGTTGCAAATCCCCACGCATTCATCGCAAATATTTACGTGTGGACCGGCGATTAGCTTGCCAGCCTCTTCCTGACTTTTCCCACAAAAAGTGCAGTGGTACTTTTTGGCTCCTTCATCACCAAGCGCTCTTACTTCAACTACTTCATGGTTGATAAGCAATTCGCTGGTGGGGGGCACTCCGTTGGGAAAAGCCTTCTCTTTCCAAAAAAGTAGCGCCATCTTTTCAGCAATCCCGACGCTAGTGATCACTAATTGCTCATTCGAATTAAATTCCGCTCGCATATTGCTCTCCTGATAAACCGATTATTCCGCGTTAGATTGAAGGATATCCCGCAGGATTGCGACGGTCAAAGAGGGGCCGGGGTGAATATGGTGACCATGGGGCAAAACTGGTTGTTGGGTTTGCTGGCAGACCTTGCGCCGTCTGGCCTGGGCTGAAAATACTGAGGATTACTTTGCGTAATGCTGTTGGCTGCCCCCGATATTTTCAGGTTTGTTTTCGAGCGACCATTAGTCACCTGCAAAACTGCAATATTATGATTTTTCTTATGATTAAGTTTTCCATCATCTCCGCAACACTCTGCGCTATTCGTAGGAACCTCTAAACCACGTTTGACGTTGTTTGACGCCAAAGTGAGGGTGAACGGGATAATCAGCGAGTTAGCCAATTCTAACGATTCGTTATAATCAAGCTGATTTATTGAGTTGTGATGTGCGTACGTTAAACGTACGCAGCTGCTTAAACTCGCGCCACCACCGAGTTTGAATTTCGCGTACGAATTTCGCTGGCTAAAATTCTGCGCAGTATCGCTGACCCCTCATGCTAAACTCCTCTCCTGGCACTACAGCAGCACTTCCGCAAAAATAACAACCAGGCAACATAATTCGCCCCCGCACACCCGCCTCCCGTCACCCTCCCTCTTTCCTTTTCCTCAATGAACCCCCGGTATTCACTGTCTATTATCTGTGCGAAATTGCCGTTCTCGCTTCAAACTATCCGCCCGAGTTGTACCAAAAACGCCATCTGGAACAACTTTTTTACCCCCGAGTTGTTCCAGATTTTCGGGTTTGATTCGTTAAAATTCATGTAGTTGTGAGATTTGTAACAACTGGAACGACTGGAACAACGTTTTCTGAGTATATATGCGTGATTTTTGTCTGTATGGTGAACAAAGTCGCTGCGATTAATTTGTTGCTTTTTTGTTGCGCTAGAACATTCATGCACACGATATCCGCGGTTATTTTTGTGCGGGTATGATACAAATGAATCTGGGGGTATGTATGGGGGTACATGAGATTATTGAACCTAAAAATTATTATAAAATTCAGTATGATATTTGCTATAATTCAATCCTACAGGGGTACCATTCAATCGTACATCACGTTGCTTTAGTTCAGCCCTGTTTACCACATCCTTAATGCTTTACGTCCCTGATATTCAGCGCCAGCGGGTTCGTCATGAAACCGTGAGGGCATTTCTTCGCCCGACAGTGCAGGGAATAGGTGCAGACGGTATTTTCTACTTGCTTATTAAACGGGCAGGTCATTTTGTCTTCGATCTCTTTCCACAGCGTTGCGTTAAACGGTGAAACATTATAGACGATCAGAGATTGATGAACGCCGTTGATTATCATCCCGTTTTTAGATGGCTTGATGATGTCTCCGGCCCGCAGGAAAACATTACTTTCATACCAGATGATCATTTTGAGAAATTTCAGACCAACAATGGCGGTATAAACAATCCCTGTGTTTGGGCAAATTACCGAGCTCATCACTTTCCAGGCCATAGGAGTACCTTATATGCAGCGTGATAGACGAAATAACGGAGTGTAAAAATCACTGAGCTTAATTTTTAACATGAGTATGGATTACAGGCAAACATGTAACTGATTGATATAGATCATATTTTTATTGTTCTTAAGTGAAATTACTTTTATTTCATGGAGATAAGTAAATTCTTGCTTGTGTAAATTTTTATGGCATTTACAAATCGTTTACCTTTTTCTGTTCGATTTTTGATCACCGCGAAAATCTTATAAAGAATATATTCTTTACATGATGGCGCTTTCTTATCTCGTGCCTGAGGTCACATTTTTCGGGGCATCTCGTCCGGCAGGTAATGTTTCAGTGAAAATGCACCTTATATAGACTGTGCCTCTCTTTAATTTTATAAGAATATAATGATTCCTGTTTTCTCGTCTACCAAATAAGCTTATTCCCTGTAATTCTTAAAATATATTTTAATATCCTCGCGCCTTTTTTAAATTGAACGCGAGAATTAGCTGCAATGTTGTTTTCTTTTTACGCGTTAGCCGGACGCGCCGGTTTGTCATCCAGCGGCCCTCTGCGGAATGGGCATGTAGTGCGCGTGGCCCCAAAGAGTGCGAAGAGGATTTACGCTTGATCATAGAAAGATAATGAGTATAGTTCTCATTCTCTTTAGTGGTTGCGGGCTTTGACGGACATTTCCCGCCTTTTCAGTGAGCAGATCTCACACGGACACTGAGTACACGGTGGATCCTGCTCGGGCCCTGCGGCCTGCCAACACAACTCAAACAGCAGCCCGATCCTCCCCTCTGATTTTCTTTGAATGGTAAAGGAAGTTCCTGATGACCAAAACACTGTCCGTGCTCGCGCTTGCGATCGGCGCGGCTACGCACTCCGCCTCTGCGGCGGACGCCCCAAAAGAGGACACCCTTGTTGTCCAGTCAGCTCCGGCTAAAGATTTCAAACCCGGCGGTGACCAGCTGGTTCCGGCCTTCCTTGACGGACAGGTCGCCAACGGTGGACGCATGGGCATGCTTGGCCAGCAGAACGCCATGGACGTGCCGTTCAACGTCATCAGCTACACCTCAAAGCTGGTAGAAGACCAGCAGGCTAAAACGATTGCTGACGTTGTCGCAAACGACGCGGGCGTGCAGTACGTGCAGGGCTATGGCAACAGCGCGGAAAGCTTCCGCATTCGCGGCCTGAAGTTCGACGGCGATGACATGACCTTCGGCGGCCTCTCCGGCGTGCTGCCGCGCCAGGTGGTGGATGCGCAGATGGTGGACCGCATTGAGATTTTCAAAGGCGCGAACTCGCTGATGAACGGCGCGGCAAGCTCCGGCGTAGGCGGCATGATCAACCTCGAGCCAAAGCACGCGGGCGAAACGCCGCAGGCCAAAGTCGGCGTGGATTACACCTCTGATTCACAGTTTGGCACCACCCTGGACGCGGGGCGCCGCTTCGGCGACAGCGACCAGTTCGGCGCGCGCGTTAACCTGGTCCACCGCGAAGGGGAGACGCCAATCGCCAACGATCGCCGCCGCACCACGCTGCTCTCGACCGGCCTGGACTACAGGGGCGACAGCTTCCGCACGTCGCTGGACGTGGGCTATCAGAAGAAAACCTTCCACGGCAGCCCGACCAGCGTCAATATTTCGGCCGTAGATTTCATTCCGACGCCGCCGAAAAACGACCGCAACTTCTCGCAAAAGTGGGCCTATAGCGACATCGAAAACGAGTTTGGCATGTGGCGCAGCGAGTACGACATCACCGATAGCTGGACCGCCTATACGGGCCTTGGCGCGCAGCACGCGCACGAAGAGGGGCTCTACAGCGCGCCGAAGCTGCTCAGTGCGGACGGTACGGCCCAGGCCAGCCGCCTGGACACCAACCGCATCAGCGATTCCGTCAGCGGTATGGCGGGTATTCGCGGAAGCTTCGATACCGGCTTCGTCTCGCATAAGGTCAACGTGGGCTACTCGGCGATGACCAAAAACGAAAAAATCGCGTGGAAGATGTCGGCGACGGCGGATAACCCGTATACCAACATCTATCACAATACCGGCGTGAATCCGCCGGACAGCACCAACTTCAACGGCTCGGGCGGCAACTACAGCGATCCGCTGACCAGCGGGCGCACCCGCACGCAGGGATGGCTGCTGAGCGATACGCTTGGCGTGCTGGACGACACCCTGCTGTTCACCGTCGGCGCACGTCATCAGAAGGTCGTTATCCGCGGTTATAACAAAGCGACCGGCGCGGAAAACGAGGCGGACGGCTTCGACGGCAGCCGCTGGATGCCAACCTACGGCGTCGTCTACAAGCCGTGGAGCGAAATTTCGCTTTACGCCAACCATACCGAAGCGCTGCAGCCGGGCAAAACCGCGCCCAACACCGCCACCAACTACGGCCAGAGCACCGGTATTGTGCACTCTAAGCAAAACGAAGTGGGCGTGAAGGCGGACTTTGGCCGCATGGGCGGCTCGCTGGCGCTGTTTGAGATCAAAATGCCGTCGGCGATCCTCGACGGCAATAACCACTACGGGCTGGACGCCGAGCAGCGCAACCGCGGCGTGGAGCTGAACGTGTTTGGCGAGCCGATGCTGGGCATGCGCCTGAACGCCAGCGCCACCTGGCTGCAGGCCGAGCTGACCAAAACCAAAAACGGCGTGAACCAGGGCAACGATGCCATCGGCATTCCGAACTTCTACGCCGTGCTGGGCGCGGAGTATGACATCAAGCCGATTGACGGCCTGACCGCCACCGCGCGCGTTAACCACTCGGGCTCTCAGTATGCGAACCTGGCGAACACCAAAAAGCTGGATAGCTACACCACGCTGGATCTGGGCGTGCGCTATCGCTTCGCGGTTAACCACAACGAAAATCAGATGACCGTTCGGGCGGGCATCGACAACGTGACCGACAAAAACTACTGGGCCGCCGTCGACGACTCCGGTACCTACATCACCCAGGGTGAGCCGCGAACCTTTAAGGTCTCGGTCGGTTACGAGTTCTGAGTTCCACCTCGTTATCCGGGGCAGGGATGCCCCAATCCCTTGCTACCTCCAGCATGAAGTGTTAAAACGTGCCCCTTCTAAAAAAGAGACAGGGGTAAGACGTGAAAGACGCGTCATCCGCTTCAGGCAACGGCAGCGCTGAAGCCACGTCGGAACAGAATCCGACGCTGCAACGTGGTTTGCAAAATCGACATATTCAGTTAATCGCCCTCGGCGGCGCAATTGGCACCGGGCTTTTCCTGGGCATCGGTCCCGCCATTCAAATGGCCGGTCCGGCGGTCATTCTGGGCTACGGCATCGCCGGCATCATCGCCTTCCTGATCATGCGCCAGCTTGGCGAAATGGTGGTAGAAGAGCCGGTGTCCGGCTCGTTCGCCCACTTCGCGTACAAATACTGGGGCCCGTTTGCCGGCTTCCTTTCCGGCTGGAACTACTGGGTGATGTTCGTCCTCGTGGGCATGGCCGAGCTGACCGCCGCGGGCATCTACATGCAGTACTGGCTGCCGGACGTCCCGACGTGGATCTGGGCGGCAGGCTTCTTCATTATCATCAACGCCATTAACCTCGTGAACGTGCGCCTTTACGGTGAAACGGAGTTCTGGTTCGCGCTGATCAAAGTGCTGGCGATTATCGGCATGATCGGCTTCGGCCTGTGGCTGCTGTTCTCCGGCCACGGCGGCGAGCGGGCGACACTCGATAACCTGTGGCAGCACGGCGGCTTTCTGGCCACCGGCTGGAAAGGGCTGATCCTCTCTCTGGCGGTGATTATGTTCTCCTTCGGCGGGCTGGAGCTGATTGGCATTACCGCGGCTGAAGCGCGCGATCCGCATAAAAGCATTCCGAAAGCGGTTAACCAGGTGGTGTACCGCATCCTGCTGTTCTACATCGGTTCGCTGGTGGTCCTGCTGGCGCTTTACCCTTGGGTAGAAGTGAAGTCCGACAGCAGCCCGTTCGTGATGATTTTCCACGATCTGAACAGCAACGTGGTCGCATCGGCGCTGAACTTCGTTATTCTGGTGGCGTCGCTGTCGGTGTATAACAGCGGCGTTTACTCCAACAGCCGCATGCTGTTTGGCCTCTCCGTGCAGGGCAACGCGCCGAAGTTCCTGACCCGCGTAAGCCGTCGCGGCGTGCCGGTAAACTCCCTGATCCTCTCCGGCGCGATCACCTCGCTGGTGGTGCTGATCAACTACCTGCTGCCGAAAGAGGCCTTTGGCCTGCTGATGGCGCTGGTTGTCGCCACGCTGCTGCTGAACTGGGTAATGATCTGCCTGGCGCACCTGCGCTTTCGTGCGGCAATGCGCCGCAAGGGGCGCGACACCCAGTTTAAGGCGCTGCTCTACCCGGCGGGGAACTATATCTGCATCGCCTTCCTGGCGATGATCCTCGTGCTTATGTGCACCATCGACGATATGCGCCTGTCGGCGATGCTGCTGCCGGTATGGGTGGTCTTCCTGTTTGTGGCGTTTAAGCTCTCGCGTAAAAAGTGACACATAATAGCCCCCTCCGGGGGGCCATTTTGAAAATAACGCCTGCTCAGAAAGCACATTCAGTTGAAAGGGGTTTGTTATACTGCTGCGCATTAACCAGCTGATTCAAGGATGAGTAAAATGAAAATTATCAAGTATTTATGGGTGTTAGCGATCTTGTTCTCAAATGTTAGCAGTGGTGCTAACGTCCGATGGAAACATCCCACCCCGTCCAGCACGCTCGTCAACGCCGCGTTAAAAGAAGCGCAAGTGATACGCAGCGCAAAGGGAAAAGAGATCAATCTTGAGAACGTCTCAAGCCTGACGGCACTGGCAGCTGACGATCAACAAGATGATTTTTTTCTGACAACAGTCGACCCTGACTTAACCCTTTATACGAAGGGCTTTTCCCGTAATCCGGGGCTGATTGGCTTAATATTTGAGGAAAGCTTTCAGCGGGCGGGTATACCAGACAAACCCGTGAAGGGATTTGTATATCATTACAAAGGTAAAATCATTGGCGCAACGTTCTCCTTGCCGCACATGACCCATTCAGAAAATGAGCGCAGTTCAATGATTCTGCATACTCAGCCTCTTTCGCCGTTCACTATCACTGTATTGTATCAGGATGGCACAACGGCGAGCTATGACGTGAAGTCTGTAGAAACGACAGCGCGTTTTGGCGGTGGTTTTAAGAGCAGGCAGCTGGACTCTTTTGATGGCAAGCTGTGGCTCGACTTTGATGAGAAATATCACTATTTCGTTGGTATGCCGTACAACCGGTAGTCAACGCAGGGGAGCGTCAGCAAGTGCGACGATCTGTTTCTGAATGCTCCCCGTCTTCCCCTTTAAACGATATCGTGACCCCTCTCTCAATTCTGTTTCGATCCGCAGGATCTTTGATTTGTAATCGATTACTTTTTACCTGAACCGTTTTGTAATCGATTACTTTTTCTGGGTGAGGCTCGTTATGGTGTCAACAACTGAAAGTAGTGGAAAGGCGATAGCGCAGCATCGGCTGCTGGTCCCGCGGCTGTCGCTCATGATGTTCCTGCAGTTTTTTATCTGGGGAAGCTGGTCGGTTACCCTCGGCCTGGTGATGACCCAGCACAACATGTCTTTGCTGATAGGCGACGCGTTCTCCGCGGGGCCGATCGCGTCCATCCTCTCGCCGTTTGTGCTCGGCATGCTGGTGGACCGCTTTTTTGCCTCGCAGAAGGTGATGGCGGTGATGCACCTGGCGGGCGCCGCAATTCTGTGGTTTGTGCCGGGCGCGCTGATTGCTGAAAACGGCGCGCTGCTGATCGGCCTGCTGTTTGGCTACACGCTCTGCTATATGCCGACGCTGGCGCTAACCAACAACATCGCGTTTCACAGCCTGACGAACGTCGATAAAACCTTCCCGGTGGTGCGCGTGTTCGGCACCATCGGCTGGATTGTGGCGGGGATCTTTATCGGCGTTACCGGCGTGGCCGCAAGCGTCACCATCTTCCAGGTGGCGGCGGCCAGCTCCGTTCTGCTGGCGCTCTACAGCCTGACGCTGCCGCACACGCCGGCCCCGGCGAAAGGGCTGCCGGTGAAAGCGCGCGACCTGTTCTGCGCGGACGCTTTCGCGCTGCTGAAAACGCGCCACTTTTTCGTCTTCTCCGTCTGCGCAATGCTGATCTCCGTCCCGCTCGGCACCTACTACGCTTACACCGCCTCGTATCTGGCGGATGCGGGCATCGCCGACGTCAGCACCGCCATGTCCTTCGGGCAGATGTCGGAAATTTTCTTCATGCTGGTGATCCCGCTGCTGTTCCGGCGCCTGGGCGTGAAATATATGCTGCTGATCGGCATGCTGGCGTGGTTCGTGCGTTACGCCATGTTCGCGATGGGCGTGAGCGAAGAGGGGCGTTTCCTGCTGTACCTTGGCATTCTGCTGCACGGCGTGTGCTATGACTTCTTCTTCGTGGTGGGCTTTATCTATACCGACCGCGTGGCGGGCGAAAAGGTCAAAGGCCAGGCGCAGAGCATGATCGTGATGTTCACCTACGGCATCGGTATGCTGCTCGGCTCGCAGATTTCCGGCGCGCTCTATAACCGGCTGGTGGCAGGGCAAACCGTGCCGCAGGCGTGGGTGACATTCTGGTGGATCCCGGCGGTGGCCGCGGCGGCGATCGCGCTGATTTTCCTGCTCACGTTCAGGTATGACGATGACAGGGCGTAACGTTCAGGAGGCGGTATGAGAACGATGAAGGGACCGGGTATTTTTTTGTCGCAGTTCATTGGCGGGCAGGCGCCGTTCAACTCCCTTGAGGGGCTGGCGGGCTGGGCGGCAGGCAAAGGGTATAAGGCGCTGCAAATCCCCTGCAACCATCCGCACATTTTCGACGTGGAAAAAGCCGCGGAGAGCCAGACCTACTGCGACGATATCGCGGGCAGGCTTGCCGCGCGCGGGCTGGTCATCAGCGAGCTGTCCACCCATCTTGAAGGACAGCTCATGGCGGTCAATCCTGCCTACAGCGACGCGTTTGACCACTTCGCGCCCGCGTCAGTGCGTGGTAACGATGCGGCCCGTCGGGCGTGGGCGGCGGAGAAACTGAAGCAGGCTGCAAAAGCCTCTGCCCGGCTAGGCTTAACCGCGCACGCCACCTTCTCCGGCTCGCTGGCGTGGCCGTTTTTCTACCCGTGGCCGCCGCACAGCGAGCCGCGCTTTCAGGACGCGTTTCAGGAGCTGGCAAACCGCTGGCGGCCCGTTCTGGACGCCTTCGACGAGCAGGGCGTTAACGTCTGCTTTGAGCTGCATCCGGGGGAGGACCTTCACGACGGCGTGACCTTTGAGCGTTTTCTGGCGCTGGTGGATAACCATCCGCGCTGCAACATTCTCTACGACCCGAGCCATATGCTGCTCCAGCAGATGGACTATCTGGCCTTTATCGACATCTACCACGCCCGGATCAAGGCGTTTCACGTCAAGGATGCCGAGTTCCGGCGCAACGGGCGCAGCGGCGTATACGGCGGTTACCAGCCATGGCTTAACCGCGCCGGGCGCTTCCGCTCGCTGGGAGACGGCCAGATCGATTTTAAAGGCATCTTCAGCAGGCTTGCCGAATACGACTACGACGGCTGGGCGGTGCTGGAGTGGGAGTGCTGCCTGAAGGACGGCGAAACCGGCGCGCGCGAGGGCAGCGCGTTTATCCAGCGCCACATCATCCCGGTGTCGGATCGCGCGTTTGATGATTTTGCCGCAGGAGGCAGCGATGATTAAGGTTGGGATCGCCGGCAGCGGGTTCATCGGCCCCGCGCACATTGAGGCGCTGCGCCGCCTCGGCTTCGTGGAGGTGGTTGCGCTGTGCGACGGCTCGCTCGCGCAGGCGCAGGAAAAGGCGCGCGCGCTTAACGTCCCGCACGCCTACGGTAGCGTGGAGGAGTTGCTCGCGCACCCGGATCTGCACGCGGTGCACAACTGCACGCCAAACCATCTGCACGCCGCGATTAACCGCCAGATTGTGCAGGCGGGTAAACACGTGTTTTCCGAAAAGCCGCTGTGCATGACCCCGGACGAGGCGCGCGAGCTGGTCGCGCTGGCGGAAAAGGCGGGGGTGGTGCACGGCGTGAGCTTTGTCTACCGCCAGTTTGCAATGGTGCGCCAGGCGGCGAGCATGATGCAGGCGGGAACCCTCGGGCGGCTGTTTGCCGCTCACGGCAGCTACCTGCAGGACTGGATGCTGCTGGAAACCGACTACAACTGGCGCGTGGATGCCGCGCTCGGCGGCGCGTCGCGCGCGGTGGCGGATATCGGCTCCCACTGGTGCGACACGGTGCAGTTCGTTACCGGCCGACGGATCGTTGAGGTGATGGCCGATCTCGCTATCGTCTGGCCGACGCGCAGGGCTAACGTCGCGGGGAATCACACATTCTCCCAGGACGCATGCGCGAGGTACGAGGAGAAGCCGGTCACCACCGAGGATTTCGGCTCGGTGCTGTTCCGCTTCGACGACGGCAGCAAGGGCAGCTTTAGCGTCTCGCAGGTGAGCGCCGGGCGTAAAAACCGCCTGACGTTTGAGATCAACGGCAGCGAGCGGTCGGTAGCCTGGGATCAGGAAATCCCCCAGCGGCTGTGGATCGGCCATCGCGGCCAGGCGAACCAGACGCTCACCGACGATCCGGGCCTGCTGAACCGTGACGTGGCGGACAGCGCCCACTTTCCCGGCGGGCATATTGAGGGCTGGCCCGACGCGTTTAAAAATATGATGGCGCAGTTCTACCGCGCCGTGCAGGTGGGCAGGATGCCGGACGCGCCGCCGTTCGCTACCTTTCACGACGGCGCAAGCGTCATGTATATCGTTGATGCCATTGTGAAAAGCCATCGGCAGCAGCGCTGGGTGAGGGTGGAACGCTGACGAGCAGCCCGGTTCGCCGGGCCGCGAATTTATGGTAGCCTGCACAAAACGCTAACCGCAGGATGTGTCGTCGCTATGTCAATTCAGAAAATCGCAAAGCTTGCCGGGGTGTCCGTGGCAACGGTCTCCCGCGTGCTGAATAACAGCGATACCGTAAAGGAAAAAAACCGCGAGCGCGTTCTGCAGGCCATTAAAGAGAGCAACTACCAGCCTAACCTGCTGGCGCGCCAGCTGCGAACCGCCCGCAGCCACATGATTCTGGTGATGGTCTCAAACATCGCCAACCCGTTCTGCGCCGAAGTGGTAAAGGGAATCGAAGAAGAGGCCGAGAAGAACGGCTATCGCATCCTGCTGTGCAACTCCGGCTCGGACATCGCGCGCTCCCGCTCGGGCCTGAGCCTGCTGTCGGGAAAAATCGTCGACGGCATTATCACCATGGACGCCTTCTCGAAGCTGCCTGAACTTTCCGCCCTGATTGGCGCCGCGCCGTGGGTGCAGTGCGCCGAATACGCCGATGCCGGAACCGTGTCCTGCGTCGGGATCAACGACGTCGACGCCTCGCAGCACGTGGTCAGCCAGCTCGCGGACGGCGGCCGCAAACGTATCGCGCTGATTAATCACGACCTGAGCTACAAATATGCCCGCCTGCGCGAGCGCGGCTATAAAAGCGTTATCCACCTTCGCGACCTGGACTATCAGGCCGTGGAATACGCCAGCGATCTCAGCGCCCGCGCCGGCACGGCGGCAATGCAAAAGCTGCTGAAGGACAACCCGCCGGACGCGGTGTTCGCCGTCTCCGATACGCTGGCCGCAGGCGCCCTGCGCGCCATTCAGCAGGCAGGGCTGCGGGTGCCGCAGGATATCGCGGTCGCGGGTTTTGACGGAACAGAGCTGGCGGAGATGATTTCGCTGAGCACCATCGAGCAGCCGTCGCGCGAAATCGGGCGCAGGGCGGTCGAATTACTGCTGAATAAAATCGACGTCCCGGACGCGCCCGCGGAGAGGGTCATGATGGACTGGCGCTATATTTCCCGCGCCAGCACCTGATTAACTGGCGTTGACGCCGGCGAGCGAGCGAATATCATTCCCGGTCGGCGACTGGTGAATACGCAGCCCGAACTCGTCCACCACGGCAAATATATGGTCGAAAATATCGGCCTGAATTTCCTCATATTCCGCCCAGACAACCGTGTTGGTAAAGGCGTATATTTCAATCGGCAGGCCGTTGGCGTCCGGCGCAAGCTGGCGCACCATCAGCGTCATATCCTTGCGAATGCGCGGGTGGTTGCGCAAATATTCATTCAGGTAGGCGCGGAAGGTGCCAATATTGGTCATCTTGCGCAGGTTTAATACCGATTCCCCTTCGCCGTTCTGCTGATTCCACAGGTTAATTTCCTCATGGCGCGCGGCCAGATAGGGCTTCAGCAGCTTCGCCTGAATCAGCTTGTGCTGCTCCTGCTCGTCGAGAAAATGGATGCTGGTGGTATCAATATTCAGGCTGCGCTTGATGCGACGCCCGCCGGATGCGGACATTCCGCTCCAGTTGATAAACGCGTCGGAGACCAGCGCCCACGTCGGAATGGTGGTGATGGTGTTGTCGAAGTTGCGCACCTTAACGGTGGTCAGGCCAATGTCCGTCACCGTGCCGTTAGCGCCGTATTTCGGCATCTCCAGCCAGTCGCCAAGCTTGAGCATGTCGTTGGCGGAAAGCTGGATCCCCGCCACAAGCCCCAGTATCGGGTCCTTAAATACCAGCATTAAGACTGCCGCCATAGCGCCCAGACCGCTGATCAGAATCGCGGGGGACTGGCCTATCAGCAGGGAGATAATCAAAATCCCGACCAGAATGGCGCTCACGAGCTTAACGCCCTGGAAAATGCCCTTCAGCGGCAGCTGCGAGGCGGTCGCCATTTTCTGCGACAGGTTGAAAATCACGTCCAGCAGCGAGAAGAAGGAGAGCAGGGCGTACACCATCACCCACAGCTTCGCGCAGGTGGTAAGTATTTCCGCCGCTTCGCTCCCTTTTTGCAGCCACAGCACAGCCTGAACGTTAACGATTATCCCTTGTAGTGTAAACGCCAGGCGGTGAAATAATTTATTTTGCGTAATGATCTGCAGCCACAAATGGCTGCTGGCCTGCGCGCGTTTTTCAAACGCCCGAAGAACCAGCTTGTGCAGTATAAAATGAATAATGATGGCGGTAAGAAAAATAATACCAAAGATAATCACTAATGAGGTGGTGTGATTAATTTCAATGCCTAACTCTTCAACCTGAGCAATTAATTCCTGCATAACGTCTCCTGTATTGATGCAGCCCCATAATGGCGGCTGCGGATCTATTATGCAAATTCATTGGGGTTATTTTGCCACGGTGCAGGCTCTGGCCGCCGGCAGGCACAGATGACGGCGCATGCGCAGGGTTACCAGCGCCAGCACGATCATCATGCCGGTTTCGACGCTTAAGAAGACGTTAATCGCCGGAACGTAATCGCCGCGATGGTCGTGCAGCGCGTGCAGCAAAATCGCCCCGAAGATCGCCGGGCCAAGCCCCAGTGCGGCCTGCTGGAGGGTGCTTAAAATCGCGCTCGCGGCGCCTGCGTCATCAGGCTGGATATCGCGCATGCCGATGCGATAGAAGCTGTTGACGATCAGCGCCTGCCCGTAGCCGACCAGCCCTGTGGCCGGGGCCAGCGTCAGCGCGGTGTTGCTCATGCCCCACGTCCGGAAGGTGGCGACCAGCGCCAGCAGGCCGACAATCTGGATCGCAAGGCCGGTCAGCAGGATCGTGCTGGTGCTGTAGCGGGCGATCAGGCGCGGGGCGAACCATGCGGAAACAAAATAGGTCACGCCGAGCGCGATAAAGCTGTTCCCGGACTGCCACGGCGCCATCCCAAGCCCGGTCTGCATCGTGAGCGCCATGCAGAACATAAACCCGGACCAGGCGCTAAAGAAAAGCATCGCAATCAGCACGCCGAAGCGAATGCTGCGAAGCGCAAGAAGGCGCGGCGGGATCAGCGGATGCGCGTCCTCGCGCTCTTTCTTACGCGCGCTGAGCACCATCAGCCAGGCCAGCGGAATAATGGCGATCAGCGCCGCCTTCAGCGACCAGGACCAGTGCCACTGCGGGCCGAGCGCCATCGGGAACAGCAGGCAGCAGAGGATGATGGCCAGCAGCGCGGTGCCCTGCCAGTCAATGCGCGACGGCGCGTCGCGCCGCGTTTCCGGCACGTAGCGGCGGCTCAGGGCCAGCACGATCAGGCAAATCGGCACGTTGATAAAGAACGCGTTGCGCCAGCCCAGCCCGGCGATATCCGCCGACACCAGCCAGCCGCCGCCCATCTGCCCGACGATAAACGCAATCCCGCCGATGCCGCCAAACAGGCTAATCGCCTTCGCGTGCGCGGTGCCTTTCAGCGTCACGTGCAGCGTGGCGAGGATCTGCGGCATGATGAGCGCTGCGCCCGCGCCCTGAACGACGCGCGCGGCAAGCAGCTGCTCGATGTTGCCCGCCATGCCGCACAGCAGCGAGGCCAGGCCGAAGCTCGCCACGCCCCACATGAACAGACGGCGGCGGCCAAGGTTATCCCCGAGCCTGCTGCCGAGCGCCAGGCAGACAGCGAAGGCTACGCCGTACAGCGCCACGATCAGCTCCAGCTCGGTGGCCGTGGCGTGCAGCGAGCGGGTTATGGAATCCAGCGCCACGTTGGTGATCGACGTATCGATCAGCGGCAGCATCTGGCCGGTTAAGAGCAATATCAGGCCTGCGCGACCCGGTGAAATAGCTGACGTATTCATGGTAACTCCATTGCGTCAAACGGCTGAGGGACGTAGCATCGTCTATCTGATAAACGGGTACCAGTTCTTGCTTATACTGGTACTGGCACTACCACGCAGGAGGATTTATGGCGCTGATGTCTGAACCCGTCACCCCGCTTCAGGATGACACCCGCAAGCAGCTCGGGGCGTTTTTACGCGCGCGCCGTGAAAGCCTCGATCCGCAGCGCCTCGGTCTGCCGCGCAGCGGCCGTCGCCGCACGCCGGGCCTGCGCCGCGAGGAGGTGGCGATGCTCGCCGACGTGGGG
>AGFT01081477.1_pt1 | contig 41211 bp, 33 predicted proteins | sample 305848 | NCBI WGS metagenome assembly AGFT01 (sample SAMN02954282, study PRJNA62043) | ant fungus garden metagenome | biome: terrestrial; feature: Atta colombica fungus garden; material: fungus garden; isolation source: Atta colombica fungus garden bottom | host: Atta colombica | place: Panama...
GCGGACTCGTGGCAATCATTCAGCCCGCACCAGACTGTTCCCTATCCCTTCAAGGGAGAGGGTTAGGGTGAGGGTCAGAGTTTTCATCACCCCTAATCTCGCGCTTCACTTCCGTGTGCTCGTCACCTTTCTCATTGTGCAGGTGAACTTCAAGCTGGTTGAAGGCGATATTAATGTCGTTTTCACGGCACAGGCGATCGATAGCGCGGTTAAGCTCATCGACGGTGTAGCTGCGATCGCGAAGCTCGCGAACGTATAAGCGCAGCTCGTGATCCAGCGTGCTCGCGCCAAAGGTGGTGAAGAACACCGACGGCGCCGGATCGTGCATCACCTTCGGATGGTCGTTCGCCGCTTTCAGCAGGACCTCTTTCACCTTGTCCAGATCGGAACCGTAGGCCACGCCGAGGCGGATCACCACGCGGGTGGTGGTATCCGAAAGCGACCAGTTGATCAGGCGCTCGGTCACGAACGCCTTGTTCGGAATGATCACCTCTTTGCGATCGAAGTCGGTGATGGTGGTCGCGCGGATGCGGATCTTACTGACGGTCCCGGAGAACGTGCCGATCGTCACCGTATCGCCGATGCGCACCGGGCGTTCAAACAGGATGATCAGGCCGGAAACGAAGTTACCGAAGATCTCCTGCAGGCCAAAGCCCAGGCCGACCGACAGCGCGGCGGCCAGCCACTGCAGTTTATCCCACGACACGCCCAGCGAGCCGAAGACCGTCATCGCGCCGACGATAATGATCACGTAGTTGAGGATGGTGGTGATCGCGTACGACGCCCCCTGCCGCAGGTTCAGGCGGGACAGCACCAGCACTTCCAGCAGGCCCGGTAGGTTGCGGATCAGCGCCCAGGCGACGACCAGCGAGACCAGCGCAAAGAGCAGGCTGCCCATGGTGACGCTTTTCATCACCGCCGCGCCCGCTTCGGTGCCGCTGTACTGCCAGAGCGTGATGCTGTCGAGATAGGCAAACACGGTGATGAGATCGGACCAAATGGCCCAGAACATCACCGCGAACAGCGCCACCATCACCAGCATGGTGATGCGCATCGTCTGCTGGTTGACCTGCTCGAGAGCGATGGTCGGCTCTTCCTGCGGCTCGGCCCCTTCGGCGCCCTCTTTCACCTGATGCTGGCGACGCGCGATGGCGCGACGGTAGGCAATGCGGCGCGCCGCGACGCTCAGGCCGCGCAGCACGGTCTGGAACAGCAGGTTCCAGATAATCACCAGATAAACGGTTTCAATCCATCGCCCGGCAAGGCGCAGCGTGGTGTAGAAGTAGCCGGTGGCCGTCAGCACCATCAGCGCCAGCGGAATGATCGCCAGCACCGTCACAGTGACCAGGCGAAGATTGTGGGACTCCTTGTCGCGCCAGCTGTCGCGGCACATGGGCCACATCAGCACGGCAATCAGCAGCAGGTTGAGGAAGATAACCAGCTGGCCCAGCACGTCGTCCATCAGGTGCAGCGGGGAAAGCTCGGACACCACCGACCAGAAGTGCAGCGGCAGCAGCGCGAGGCTGATGCGCACAATCTGGCGGCGCCAGTGGCTGGTGAGCTGCTCCGGCATGTTGAAATGACGCACCGCCACGCCGTCTTTTTCCAGCACCTTCCAGCACAGGCCAAACACCAGCCAGAACAGCGCCAGCTTTTTGCTGAAGGCCCACAGCAGATCGCTGACGTTGAGCTGCATCGTCAGCAGGATCAGGCCCGCGGCGAGGATCAGCAGGCAGACCGGCAGGGCGCGGATAAGATCGATCAGGATCGCCTTCGGCGTATGCAGCTGGCTGTCATTGCGCAGCTGCCCCACTTCGCCCGCCAGCTTCGCCTGGTAGTTTTTCAGCCAGCGCAAGCGCCAGCGGATCAGGCCCGCAATAAGCAGCAGCGGCAATCCGGCGAGGAACGCAATCATCACCGCGGGCCAGGCTTTCTCCCAGTTCACGGTGATTTTCATGCTCTTGATCTGGGATTTCAGCGTCTCGGGGAAGGACTTGATCCAGTCCCAGTCCATCGGCTTGTTGCTGTTTACCCAAAAAATCTGCTGGGTCAAAATCTCCTGCAGGTTTTTGGACACGCTCACCAGCTGCTGCTGGTTAATCTGCAGGTTGATGGCCATCATCAGCTGGTTGCCAAGCTGCTTGTTAAGCTGATCGAGCAGCTCTCGGCGCATGTCCACCACCTGCACAAGCGCATCATGAACTTCCGGATTTACCTCTTCGGAGTGGCCCTCTTCAATTTTGGCGACAAAGGCATCGCTCTGGAAAAGGGTATCGCGCTGCTGGTTCACGTCAAACTGCTCGAGGCGTAAATCGGCGATGCGGTTGGTCATGTCCTCCAGTTCGTCCGCCGACGGCAGCGTCTGCTGCTGCTGGTAGAGGATGCGCGACAGCAGAAGGCTGCCCTTCAGCACCGCAATCTGCTCCTTGATGTTGCGCTCGGCCTGCAGCGCGCGATCGAGCCAGTTTTTGACCTTGATGTTTTGCTGAACCAGCGAGTTGCCGCTTTCGGTGGCCGTAATCAGCCGCTGGCTGAGCTGGTGGTTAAGCTCCAGCTCCTGCCTGACGAGCGGGTTAGCCTGAATGCGCGCCGTTTCATCCGGCGATACCGCCTCCTGCGCCGTTTTTTCGGTAAGCGTCAGGCGCTTGCTGTTCACCGCTTCCTGCAAAAGCTGCAGCTGGTGTTCCAGGCGGTTGATGTTGGCCGTGACGTAATCGCGCTGCTTTTGCAGCGTATCCTGCAGCACCGTGTTGCCTTCCAGGCTCTTACGCTGCTGCTCTATTTCGGCATTGAGTAAAATCTGCTGCACTAAAAGCAGCGTTTGCTGGGTAGGACGCAGCGCCCCTTCGCCCACCTCGGTGCCGTTCAGGCGGTTACGGATTTGCTGCAGCTGCTGCGAGGCGGCGTACATTGCGTTTTGCACGCGCTCGGGCTGCGTTTGCAGCGAGACAAGCTGGCTATTGTAGGTCGCGAGATCGGCCTGCGCGGTTTGCAGATCGTCGAGCAGCTGCGCTACCCGCGATTCCAGCTGGCGCAGCGAAAGAGACGCGAGGGTTTTGCGCGTTTCGTCATCGTTATCAACGTCGCTCAGGGCCGCCAGCGCATCCATCGCCTTGCGCATGTTGTCCGGCGCCTGCGCGACCTTCTGGCGCAGCTGCGTCGTTTCGGTTTTGACGCGATCGATTTTATCAAGCGTTTCGAGCGTTTCCGTCAGATCCTGCTGGACAAGCTTCTCCTGCGGGGAAAGTTCTTTCTGCTTGTTAAGGGTGTCCAGCTGCGACTGAACGTCAGCACGCGTTGGGATGTCGCTGGTGTTGTCCGCGCGGGCGTGCGCAGCGGGTACCGCGACGAAAAGAAACAGCATTGCAAAAATAAATGCAAAAACAGAAGCTTGCGAGCGATTGGAGTGCAGCATAGTCGTGAGTTTGATCTGAGCAGATGACCGAAAATAGTCCGGCGAGCAGAATATCACGCCCGCAGGGAGCAGAATAGCGGGAACGTGGTCCTCTAAGATAATTCCAGGGGATTTCAGACGACAGATGAGGAAGCCGCGTCGCGCAGCGTCGGGCAGAACTGGCACATTTCCAGCAGGATAGCGACGTAGCTGCGCGCTTCGGCTTTCAGATCAAAGGACTGCGGGGCAAACAGCCAGTTTTCCATGAGGCCGGAAATGTAGCTGCGCATCAGGATCGCCGCCCGCCGCGTGAGCAGATTGGCAGGGAGTAATTTCGCCTGGATACATTGATTTAGCGTAAACTCTATGCGGTCATAGCTCTCCAGGCACAGGCTACGCTGCGCCTGCTGAACCACCGCCATTTCGCCAACGAACTCGCATTTATGAAAAATAATCTCCATCATCAGGCGTCGGCGTTCTTCAACTACCGTTGCTTCAAGGATATATACTAAAATTTCTCTTAATACTGAGAGTGGATCGTCGGGGAATTTTGCCCGATACTGAGTCTCAAGATCGCTAATGCTGGATTCTGAAAGCTCCCAGATTTCACTGAACAGATCTGACTTGTCTTTAAAATGCCAGTAAATCGCTCCCCGCGTGACGCCCGCGGCCTGAGCAATCTGCGCCAGCGAGGTTGACGAAACACCTTGCTGTGAGAACAGACGCATTGCCACATCGAGGATGTGTTGCCGGGTTTCCAATGCTTGTTGTTTGGTTTTTCGTGCCATACGTCTGTGAATTTACAGGAGTCAGATTTACATACATTTATGAATGTATGTACCATAGCATGACGATAATATAAACGCAGCAATGGGTTTTTAGACTCAGGACCATTGATCAATTTGAAATCGGACACTCGAGGTTTACATATGAACAAAAACAGAGGGTTAACGCCTCTGGCGGTCGTTCTGATGCTCTCAGGCAGCTTAGCGCTTACAGGATGTGACGACAAACAGGCTCAACAGGGAGCGCAGCAGATGCCGGAAGTTGGCGTTGTGACGCTCAAATCCGAACCTCTCCAGATGACTACCGAATTACCGGGCCGTACCAGCGCTTACCGCATTGCGGAAGTTCGTCCTCAGGTAAGCGGCATTATCCTCAAACGTAACTTCACCGAAGGCGGTGACGTTAAGGCCGGTGAGTCTCTGTATCAGATTGATCCAGCAACCTATCAGGCGTCTTACGAGAGCGCGAAAGGCGATCTGGCAAAGGCGGAAGCCGCAGCCAAAATCTCCCAGGTGACGCTGAACCGTTATAAAAAGCTGCTTGGCACCCAGTACATCAGCCAACAGGATTACGATACTGCACTGGCGGATGCACAGCAGACCAGCGCAGCCGTTGTCGCAGCGAAAGCGGCGGTAGAGACGGCGCGTATCAACCTGGCCTACACCAAGGTGACCTCCCCTATCAGCGGTCGCATTGGTAAATCTTCCGTCACGGAAGGTGCGCTGGTGCAGAACGGTCAAACTAACGCGCTGGCAACCGTGCAGCAGCTTGATCCGATCTACGTTGACGTCACCCAGTCCAGCAACGATTTCCTGCGCCTCAAGCAGGAGCTGGCCAACGGCACGCTGAAGCAGGAAAACGGCAAGGCCAAAGTCGAGCTCGTTACCAATGACGGTATCAAGTTCCCGCAGACGGGCACACTGGAATTTTCTGATGTGACGGTCGATCAGACCACCGGGTCTATCACCCTGCGCGCCATCTTCCCGAACCCAGACAAAAATCTGCTGCCGGGCATGTTCGTTCGCGCGCGTCTGGAAGAAGGGACAAACCCATCGGCGCTTCTCGTTCCTCAGCAGGGCGTGACCCGTACGCCGCGCGGCGATGCGAGCGCGCTGGTTGTGGGTGCCGATGACAAAGTTGAAACGCGCAATATCACCGCAACGCAGGCGATTGGCGATAAGTGGCTGGTCACGGATGGTCTGAAAGATGGCGATCGCGTCATCGTTGAGGGCCTGCAGAAAGTGCGTCCCGGTGCGCAGGTAAAAGTACAGGAAGTGAAGTCTGACGATAAACAACAAGCCGCAGCCGGTGGTCAGTCAGAACAACCTAAGTCTTAACTTAAACAGGAGCCGTTAAGACATGCCTAATTTCTTTATCGATCGCCCCATATTTGCGTGGGTGATCGCCATTATCATCATGCTAGCCGGGGGACTTGCGATCCTGAAGCTGCCTGTCGCGCAATATCCAACGATTGCGCCACCGGCGGTGACGATCTCCGCAACCTACCCTGGGGCTGATGCCAAAACGGTGCAGGACACCGTTACGCAGGTTATCGAACAGAACATGAACGGTATCGATAACCTGATGTACATGTCCTCCAACAGTGACTCCACCGGTACGGTGCAGATTACGCTGACCTTTGAATCCGGTACTGATGCGGATATCGCGCAGGTTCAGGTGCAGAACAAACTGCAGCTGGCCATGCCGCTTCTGCCGCAGGAAGTCCAGCAGCAGGGCGTGAGCGTTGAGAAATCGTCCAGCAGCTTCCTGATGGTTGTCGGCGTTATCAACACCAACGGCACCATGACGCAGGAGGATATTTCCGACTACGTGGGCGCCAACATGAAGGACGCCATCAGCCGTACGTCAGGCGTGGGTGACGTTCAGCTGTTCGGTTCCCAGTACGCGATGCGTATCTGGATGGACCCGAACAAGCTGAACAACTTCCAGCTGACGCCGGTTGACGTGATCAGCGCCATCAAAGCGCAGAACGCCCAGGTGGCCGCGGGCCAGCTCGGCGGTACGCCGCCGGTGAAAGGCCAGCAGCTTAACGCCTCGATCATCGCACAAACGCGTCTGACCTCCGCCGATGAGTTCAGCAAAATTCTGCTGAAAGTGAATCAGGACGGTTCTCAGGTTCGCCTGCGCGATGTGGCGAAGGTGGAGCTGGGCGGTGAAAACTATGACGTGATTGCGAAGTTCAACGGCAAGCCGGCTTCCGGCCTGGGTATCAAGCTGGCGACGGGCGCGAACGCGCTGGACACCGCCAACGCGATCCGCGAAGAACTGAAGAAGATGGAACCGTTCTTCCCGTCAGGCCTGAAAATTGTTTACCCGTATGACACCACCCCGTTCGTGAAAATCTCCATTCACGAAGTGGTGAAAACGCTGGTTGAAGCGATCATCCTGGTATTCCTGGTAATGTATCTGTTCCTGCAAAACTTCCGCGCGACGTTGATTCCAACCATCGCCGTGCCGGTCGTATTGCTCGGGACGTTTGCGATACTGGCGATATTTGGCTATTCGATAAACACCCTAACGATGTTCGGGATGGTGCTCGCCATCGGCCTGCTGGTGGATGACGCCATCGTCGTGGTCGAGAACGTCGAGCGCGTTATGGCCGAAGAGGGCCTGCCGCCGAAGGAAGCGACGCGTAAGTCCATGGGCCAGATCCAGGGCGCGCTGGTCGGTATCGCGATGGTGCTGTCCGCGGTATTTATCCCGATGGCCTTCTTTGGAGGATCCACCGGTGCGATTTACCGCCAGTTCTCCATCACCATCGTTTCGGCGATGGCGCTCTCTGTACTGGTTGCGCTGATCCTGACGCCAGCCCTGTGTGCCACCATGCTGAAGCCTATTCAGAAAGGCGGTCACGGCGAGCATAAAGGCTTCTTCGGCTGGTTTAACCGCATGTTTGATAAGAGCACGCACCACTACACCGACAGCGTGGGCAACATCCTGCGCAGCACCGGTCGTTACCTGCTGCTGTATATCATCATCGTGGCGGGCATGGCCTTCCTGTTCGTTCGTCTGCCAAGCTCGTTCCTGCCGGATGAAGACCAGGGCGTGTTCCTGAGCATGGCTCAGCTTCCGGCGGGTGCCTCGCAAGAGCGTACCCAGAAAGTGCTGGATGAGATGACCGACTACTACCTCACCAAAGAGAAAGACAACGTTGAATCCGTGTTTGCGGTTAACGGCTTTGGCTTTGCGGGTCGCGGTCAGAACACCGGTATCGCCTTCGTCTCTCTGAAAGACTGGTCTGAACGTCCGGGCAAAGAGAACAAGGTTGAAGCGATTACCGCGCGCGCAATGGGCACCTTCTCGCAGATTAAAGATGCGATGGTCTTCGCCTTTAACCTGCCGGCGATTGTTGAACTGGGTACCGCAACGGGCTTCGACTTCCAGCTGATCGACCAGGGCGGTCTGGGTCATGAAAAACTGACGCAGGCGCGTAACCAGCTGTTTGGGGAAGTTGCCAAACACCCCGATCTGCTGACCGGCGTGCGTCCTAACGGCCTGGAAGATACGCCGCAGTACAAAATCGACGTCGATCAGGAAAAAGCGCAGGCGCTGGGTGTGTCCATTAGCGACATCAACACCACGCTGGGTGCCGCCTGGGGCGGGAGCTACGTCAACGACTTCATCGACCGCGGTCGCGTGAAGAAAGTGTACGTCATGTCGGAAGCGAAATACCGTATGCTGCCGAACGATATCAATAACTGGTACGTTCGCGGGAGCGATGGTCAGATGGTGCCGTTCTCCGCCTTCTCGACTTCGCACTGGGAATACGGTTCACCGCGTCTGGAACGCTATAACGGCCTGCCATCGATGGAAATCCTCGGTCAGGCTGCAGAAGGTAAGAGTACCGGTGAAGCGATGGCGATGATGGAGCAGTTGGCCAGCAAGCTGCCAGCGGGTATTGGCTACGACTGGACGGGGATGTCCTATCAGGAACGTCTGTCCGGTAACCAGGCCCCTGCCCTGTACGCCATTTCACTGATCGTGGTGTTCCTGTGTCTGGCAGCGCTGTACGAGAGCTGGTCGATTCCATTCTCCGTTATGCTGGTTGTCCCGCTGGGCGTTATCGGCGCGCTGCTGGCCGCAACCTTCCGCGGCCTGACCAACGACGTATACTTCCAGGTGGGCCTGCTCACAACCATTGGCCTGTCGGCGAAGAACGCGATACTTATCGTTGAATTCGCCAAGGATCTGATGGAGAAAGAGGGCAAAGGGCTGATTGAAGCGACGCTTGAAGCGGTCCGTATGCGTCTGCGTCCAATCCTGATGACCTCTCTGGCGTTTATCCTCGGGGTTATGCCGCTGGTTATCAGCTCCGGCGCGGGCTCCGGCGCGCAGAACGCCGTAGGTACGGGCGTAATGGGCGGCATGGTGACCGCGACCGTTCTCGCGATCTTCTTCGTACCGGTGTTCTTCGTGGTGGTACGCCGCCGCTTCAGCCGTAAGAATGAAGACGTTGAGCACAGCCATTCGGTAGAACATCACTGATACCGGTTTCACATCCTAAAAAGGCCGCAATAGCGGCCTTTTTTACGTCGATAAAAATCATCAAATACCCTTATTGCGCCTTTATTTATTTTTTGCCTCGCGATTAGGCACATCATAATTAATGGATAATGTTTTGAACTTTTTTTAATTCTTTAATTTTAAAGGCTCTCTTAAGACATTAGGAATATTCCTGGTGGCTTAGGCGACTCTGGCGAAAGCTTCATCTGAAAGAACGTGCTAACGTAATGAAACTTAAGGATGCCTTAATGGCGCTCGTTTAAAATAGAACGATAGACTCTCCGCGCGTGAACATTTGCGTAGAGGCTCGCAGCACCGCGTTTTAATTGTAATTTTTCGTAATAGCGCGATGAAATCTTGATCAGAGTGACATATAGTTAGAGGTATCAGGAACACAGCACCCGTGATGTTAAGTATGTGGTATCCATCCCGACCTTAAAGCTCGGTGAGTAAGAAATCACTCAAAAGGGGATGCGCTATGGACGAGTACTCGCCAAAAAGGCATGATATCGCGCAGTTGAAATTTCTCTGCGAATCCTTGTACCATGACTGCCTTGCCAATCTTGATGAAAGCAACCATGGCTGGGTGAACGATCCAACTTCTGCTATCAATTTGCAGCTCAATGAACTGATTGAGCATATCGCGACCTTCGCACTTAATTATAAAATTAAGTACAATGACGATAATAAATTGATTGAGCAAATTGACGAATATCTGGACGACACCTTTATGTTGTTCAGCAGCTACGGCATTAATGCACAGGATTTACAGAAATGGCGAAAGTCCGGGAACAGACTATTCCGCTGTTTCACCAATGTGAGCAGAGCTAACCCTGTTAGCCTTTCCTGTTAAAATTATTACAATTATTAAGGTAAATTTATGTCTGATAAACCACTCACTAAAGTCGATTATTTGATGCGCTTACGACGTTGCCAGTCAATTGACACACTCGAGCGCGTCATTGAAAAAAATAAATATGAGCTCTCTGACAATGAACTGGCTGTATTTTATTCAGCCGCTGACCATCGTCTTGCAGAGTTAACCATGAATAAGCTGTATGACAAGATACCGTCTTCTGTGTGGAAATTTGTACGTTAAATCCTGATCGGTGGCTGTAGAGTTCTACGTCGCAGTATGTAGCAGAATTTACCTTTCGAGTTATCCCCCCCGGATGAAAAGACAGGCCCCTTTGGCAGAGTGCTTTGCGACAATAAAGTTGTGATTATTGTCACACCCGCCTTTTGGGAACGTTCCCTTTCCGGTATCTCTCCGTTACCCTGTAGAGAAAATGGACACCGCTGGAGAGGTTACAATGAGTATTGAAAAGCAAAAGATGATTGCCGGGGAACACTACCGCCCCGGTGACGAAACGTTACGCGCCGACCGCATCCGCGCTCGCCATCTGATTCACTGCTATAACCATACCGCTCCCGATGAAAAAGCCGAACGTAAGGAGCTGCTTGCCGCCCTGCTGGGCCGCGGTGAAGGCGCCTATATAGAACCGAGCTTCCGCTGCGATTACGGCTATAACATTTTCCTCGGCAAGGATTTTTACGCCAACTTCGACTGCGTGATGCTGGACGTCTGCCCTATTCATATCGGTGATAACTGCATGCTCGCGCCGGGCGTGCACATCTATACGGCAACCCATCCTCTGGACCCGGTCGAGCGAAACAGCGGCGTAGAGTTTGGCAAACCGGTGACCATCGGCCATAACGTCTGGATCGGCGGGCGCGCGGTCATTAACCCGGGCGTTACCATCGGTGACAACGCGGTGATTGCGTCAGGCGCCGTTGTGACGAAAGACGTTCCGGCCAATGCGGTCGTGGGCGGCAATCCGGCGAAGGTGATTAAAATGCTTCAGGCGTAGCGAGCAACTGTTATGGCCTTTCAGCCAACAACTGTTACTTTTTCAGGCTGAACCGCTCCTCTAAAATGGGCAGATCCCCTGTATTTTCACGATTCATGAAGGCAAAAAATGACAGAGATACAGCGCCTGCTCACTGTAACCATCGACGACCTGAATACCCGCGAAAAGCGCGACAATCGCCCGCGCTTTAGCATCAGCTTTATCCGTAAACATCCGGGCCTGTTTATCGCGATGTACGCCGCCTGGCTGGCTACGCTTATCGTGATGCTGCGCTCCGAAACCCTGGTAGACTCGGTCTGGCTTCTGGTGGTGCTGTTCGTGGTGTTTAACGCGTTCTTCTTTTTCGACGTTAATCCGCGCTACCGCTACGAAGACATCGACGTGCTTGATTTTCGCGTCTGCTACAACGGCGAGTGGTATAACACCCGCTTTGTGCCTGAAGCGCTGATTGACAGCATCATGCGTTCTCCTGCGGTAGACGCGACGCAGAAAGAGAAGCTGCAGAAAATGGTGTCGACCAAGGGCGAGCTTTCGTTTTATGACGTTTTCACACTTTCACGCCCGTCTGCTGCCCAATCAGCTGCTGTAAGCGCCGGATAGCCGGCGCAAACTGTGACGCAGAGGTATTACCGTATCCGATAACCAGGCCGGTTTGCCCCTGCTGACTATCCAGGTAGTACCCGCTCAGCGCAGCGGGCGCCAGCTGAAAAGCCCGCGCCTGCTGAACAACCGCCACATCGTCAATCCCGTCAATCGCCACCGTCAGGTGCATTCCGCCCTCCCCCGCCAGCACGCGATGCGCAACGTGAAGCTCGGCATCGATCGCCTCGCGCAGCTGCCGATAGCGCTTGCGGTAGAGCCGACGCATCGCGGCAAGGTGGCGAGCGTAATGGCCTTCTTCTATAAACCGCGCCAGCGTGCGCTGCTCGGCGCGATGGCCGCCCCGCAGCAGCGAGCCGACAGCCGGACGCGCGGCGTTCGCCAGCGCCGGAGGAAGCACCATAAAACCAATCCGCAGGGACGGAAACAGCGTTTTACTGAACGTGCCGAGATAGACCACGGGCGCATTTTTCACCATCCCGAGCATGGCGGGCACGGGCTCGCCGGAATAGCGAAACTCGCTGTCGTAGTCATCTTCAATAATCCATGCGCCGTGACGCTGGGCCAGCGCCAGCAGCGCCAGACGGCGGCGCGCGCTGAGCACGCTGCCGTAGGGAAACTGGTGCGAGGGTGAACTGAAAATCAGCGCCGGAGGAGGAAGCGTTAACCCCTCCCAGCACATCCCCTCTTCATCGACGGGGATACCGGCCATCACCAGCCCCGCTTTGGCAAAGGCACTTTTCGCTCCGGCGTAGCCCGGATTTTCCACCCACGCCACGTCGCCGGGCTCGCTCAGCAGCTGGGTACACAGGTTAACGCCCTCAAGCGCCCCCTCGGTAATGATGACCTGCCCGGCATCGCAATCAATGCCGCGCGACAGCGCCAGGTGGCGGGCAATCGCCTCGCGCAGCAGCGGTTCCCCCGCCGGATCGCCATAGCCCAGCAGCGCGCTTCCCTGCTCGCGCAGCACGCGGTCGTACAAGCGCCGCCACAGCGGCAGCGGAAAATAGTTAATGGCTGGCGTACCGGGCGTCAGCGCAGGCACCGGCGTATCTCTCGGCGTGGGGCGTGGGAGCCGGGCCACGCGTTTAGCCAGCTTCACGGAGGGCTCGGACAATGCGCCTTCAGGCGCGCGATAAACCTGCGCAGCCACCCGGGTGCCCTGCCTGCTGCGGTGCAGATACCCTTCAAGCGTCAGCTGCTCAAGCGCGGCATTCACGGTGTTGCGCGACAGGGAGAGCTGTCGCGCAATGACGCGCGACCCCGGCAGGCGGCTTTCGGCCTGAAGCCTGCCGCACAGGATCGCCTCCCGCAGCGCGAGATAGAGCGCTCGCTGCAGGGTCTCCGCGCCGCGCTGCGCCAGCGCGGCGTGCATCAGGGTGTAAAAGTCATCGCCGGGTATATTCATTTGCTCTCCGTGGTACCACCAGAACATACCCCGGTGGCTCTTTTTAAGGAACCAGATTTTCCATAATCTGGCGATCTTATCCCCCAACGAGAGCTAACAATGAATACGTTGAATCAGTTTGGACAGCCCGTGGGCGTCGCGCTCGTCGACTGGCAGCCGCGTCCTCATCCTGCCCGCGTAACGCTAAGCGGGCGCTACTGTCGGCTCGAGCCGCTGAGCGTGGCGCACGCCGACGCGCTGTTTAACGCCTATCGGCTGGCTGAAGATACCCGAAGCTGGACCTGGCTGCTTCGCGAGCCGGACGCCACCCCGGACGAGTTCACCCGCTGGGTGGTGAGCGTGTGCGAACTGCCCGATCCGATCCACTTCACCGTGATCGATAATAAAACTCAGGCCCCCGTGGGGACGCTCGCGCTGATGCGCATCGATCCTAAAAACGGCGTGGTCGAAGTGGGACACGTGCACTTTTCGCCCCTGCTCAGCCGCACCCCGATGTCGACCGAGGCGCAGTTTCTGCTGATGCAGTATGCGTTCGAGACGCTGGGCTATCGTCGCTACGAGTGGAAATGTAACAGCCTGAATGAACCGTCGCGGCGCGCGGCGCTGCGCCTGGGGTTTCAGTATGAGGGGCGTTTCCGTCAGGCGCTGGTCGTGAAGGGCCACAACCGGGATACGGACTGGTTTTCGATTATCGACAGCGAGTGGCCGGCGCTTTCGCAGGCGTTTCAACGCTGGCTTGCCAACGACAATTTTACCGACGATGGCAAGCAGCGAAGAACCCTGGAGAGCTGGCGTGAAGCGCGCGTTTAGCGTCTTTTTTTACGTCCCTGCACCGCTTTAAAACGCGGGTTAGACTTACAAATGACGTACAGGCGCCCTTTGCGCTTAACGATCTGGCAGTCAGGATGGCGCTGTTTTGCGCTGCGCAGCGAGTTAAGTACCTGCATGATTAGCCTCGCTTCGCGTTAAGAAAGCCGCCAAAACGCTGGCGGAAGCGGGCCGCACTGCCTTCCGTCGAAAACGTTTTCTGCTTGCCGGTATAGTACGGATGCGATTTTGATGACACCTCGATGGTGATATAGGGATAGGTTTCACCGTCGAGCTCAATTTCGCGGTCGGTTTTGATCGTCGAACCGACTTTGAAATATTCGTTGGCGCTGGTGTCGTGGAAAACCACGGTGCGATAGGCAGGATGAATATTCGGTTTCATAATTGGCCTTTTGTTTTGTTATAACATAACAAAAGAATAGCGAAGCTTTTCGCCAAAAACAACCCCTTTCCGATCGGGAATATCATCCGATCCCTGCCACCGCTACAAGATCAATGTTTTCTCATGCTATAACTGTATCATTTCACGGTGAAATTATTTCTCCTCAGGCAAACGTCGTCGCTGCCCGGGAGCGGGCGCAAGAGGAAGGAACGGCAGCATGAAAACCCGACATCTGGTCAGCCTGGTCACAGGGATTTTGATCTTGTCCGTACTACTCCCCATCTGCCTGAGCATCTGGCTGGCGCATCGCCAGGCGGAAGAGGAGTTTATTGATACGCTCGATAACTACGCATCGCGCGTGCTGCTGCGCACGGACAGGGTTGTTGACCAGGCCAAAGATGCCCTGACGCAGCTGCAGCGCTCCAAAGGCGTCCCGTGCAGCCGTCAGCACCTGCGCGAGATACGCCAGGTGGCCTTTTCTCGTCGCTATATTCAGGAAGCCATTTACGTCGAAAACCTCAGGCCGATCTGCTCCTCCCTTGAGCAGAACAGCAGCGGCGTTCCTTTCCCACCGCCCATGCGCCGCACCTCCGACGGCTACAGCGCCTGGATTACGCCACAAAACGATCTCGGCTTTCATCACTACATGGCCGTGCTGGGGAAAGGAAATTACCTCGTCATGATCGACCCGGCGTCGCTGGTGGACGTGATCCCCTTCGGGACGATCGCCATCGACGCCGCCCTGATCGGGAATACCAGCCACCTTGTTTTTGCCAGCAGCGGCGCGCTTAACCAGCACGTTCGGCTGCTGATGGAAAGCAGAGCGCTGGCGCAGCTTGAGTATGACGGGGCGATGTATATCCGCAAGGCCATCCCGGAGCTGGGCATTGCCGTTATCGCGTGGGCGCCTTTAAAACCGCTGGCCGAAAGCTGGCACAAGCAGCTGCTCTTTTGGCTCCCCTTCGGCATTCTGGTTAGCCTGATCGCCGCCCTCTTCGTACTGCGGATCCTGCGCCGCCTGCAGTCCCCGCGCAACCGCCTGCTTGACGCACTCAACAGCCGCGATTTTATCGTGAACTACCAGCCCATCGTGGCGTTAAACAGCGGAAAAATAGCGGGCGCGGAGGCCCTGGCCCGCTGGCCTCAGCCTGACGGGAGCTATCTTTCACCGGAAATCTTCGTTCCGCTGGCGGAGCAGACGGGGCTCATTTCGCAACTCACCCAGCTGGTTATCGAAAAAGTCTTCGAAGACATGGGGAGCTGGCTGCATTTACACCCGGACCAGCATATCTCCATCAACCTCGCCCCCGCGGATTTAACCTCCGGCAGGCTGCTGCCCTTGCTGCACGACCTTCTGAACAAATGGGGCGTTCATCCCGGGCAGATTGCCCTTGAACTCACCGAGCGCGGCTTTGCCGATCCCAAAGTGAGCGCCCCGGCGATTGCCGCTTTCCGCCGCGCGGGCCACGCCGTTTACATTGACGACTTCGGCACCGGCTATTCCAGCCTCAGCTATCTGCAGGATCTTGACGTCGATACGCTGAAGATCGATAAGTCCTTCGTGGACGCGCTGGAGTACAAAAACGTCACGCCGCACATTATCGAGATGGCAAAATCGCTGAAGCTGACCATGGTGGCGGAAGGCATTGAAACGGAAGGCCAGCTTGCCTGGCTGCGCCGCCACGGCGTGCAGTACGGGCAAGGCTGGTACTACAGCAGGGCGCTGCCAAAAGTGGAATATATCTTCTGGGCCGAGCGCAACCTCGACTCGCCGCCGCAGGCCTGACGGCGGCGGGTCGCGGACTAGCGCGTCGCTTGCTGCCAGCTAAACGCATAGCGCAGCCGGCGCGCTGGCAGCAGAAACTCCGGTGAAACGCTCGGGCTCCAGGAGTCGTCCCCGCCCAGCCCCATATGGAAGGCATCCAGGTTCAGCCAGCAGCCCGGCTCTTCGCGCAGCAGGTGCTGGTGCGTCGTCACGTGCAGCTGCTGCTGGCCGTAGCGGCTCAGCGAGAAGTGGAAATCCCCTTGAAGCTGATGCCCGGCAAAGGCCAGCTCGCGCGTGTCGCAGCGCAGGCCGTTCTCCGTTGGGAAGATGTAGGGCGTATGCAGCGCCGCGAGCGGCAGCGTCCAGCGCCCGTGCTGCGCGGCCAGCTTCCGGTCCGGGTAGTTTTCCAGCGGCCCTTTGCCAAGCCAGGATACCGTTTCCGGCGCCTGCGCAAGCTGAACGCTGACGCCCACGCGGGCGGGCTCGGGAATATCAGGCGCGACCAAAACCGTCACGTCAACGTGCAGCGCGCCGCGGGCGTCCACCCGCCAGACCTTGTCGCTCTGGAATAGCGCCTTGCCGCGATATTCCCAGACGTGGCGCGTTGTCACCACCACCTCTTCCTCCCGCTGCTGCGCTTCGCACTGCAATACGCGCGGCGACATCTCATACATGCCCGCCGCCTTCCAGCGCTCAACCCAGGCGTTCGGATCGATGCGCGTGGCCTCGCTGACGCCGATATCGTTATCCAGCGGCGCGCGGGTGAAATTATCCGTCAGCGGCGATAGCAGCGTCTCCACGCTGTGGTTCCACCACTGCGTCAGGCTTCCGGAGGCGCGGTCGAACCGCCAGCGCTGCTGCTGATGGACAACCTCAAACGCGTCGGCGTGCTCCGACAGTGCCGCAGGCGTTCCCCCGCGCGCCGGTGGCGCGACGTGCATCGGTGCCGGAAGCTGCCACTGATCCCAGGCGCAGCGGTGGCCAGCCGGTGACCACGGCGTGGCCTGCGGCTGAAAAACCTCTACGTTAAGCCAGACCTCGCCCGGCGCGGCATCCCATTCTGGCAAGGCGATTTTTACGCGCTGCGTGCCCTGAGGCGCAATGTCCAGCGCCACCTCTCCGGAGGCAAGCACCAGGCCGTCGCGGGCAACGGACCACCTGAGGCGCTCGTTGTCGGTCGTGCGGAACAGATAGTCGCTGTGCACCTCAACCACCATCGGCGAGGCGCTGGCCTGCGTAAAGGTGAAGAACTGCTGGGCGCGCTGCGCTTCGAACAGCGCCGGATGCGGCGTCCGGTCCGGGAACACCAGCCCGTTCAGGCAGAACTGGCGATCGTTCGGCCTGTCGCCGAAATCCCCGCCGTAGGCCCAGAACGCCCGGCCGTCCTCGCCCTTCTTCGTCAGCGCCTGATCGACCCAGTCCCAGACGAACCCGCCCTGCAGGCGCGGATGGTCGCGAAACGCCTGCCAGTATTTGGCAAATCCGCCAAAGCTGTTGCCCATCGCGTGGGCATACTCGCAGAGGATCAGCGGGCGCGCTTCGTCCGGCATGCCGATCCATTTTTTAATCGACCATTTCGGGACCGCCGGGAACGGCTGATCCTCGTCGACGCGGGCGTACATCGGGCAGACGATATCGGTCGCCGCCGTATTGGCCCCCCCTCCTTCATACTGTACGGGACGCGTCGGATCGGTGCTTTTCACCCAGCGGTAGAGCGCGTCGTGATTCGCGCCGTGCCCGGACTCGTTGCCGAGCGACCAGATGATAACGGAGGGATGATTCCGATCGCGCTGCACCATCCGCGTGACGCGCTCGCTCATGGCGGGCAGCCAGCGGGGATCGTCGGCAAGGCGGCTCATCGGCACCATGCCGTGGGTCTCAATATTGGCCTCATCCACCACGTACAGGCCGTAGCGGTCGCAGAGGGTGTACCAGAGCGGATGGTTGGGATAGTGCGAGCAGCGAACGGCGTTGAAGTTGTGCTGCTTCATCAGCTCAATATCGCGGCGCATCGTTGCCTCGTCCATGACCTGGCCGTTTTCCGGGTGATGCTCATGGCGGTTGACGCCGCGGATCAGCAGCGGTTTACCGTTCAGCTTCAGCAGCCCGTTTTCGATCGCCACGCGGCGAAAGCCGACGTCGCAGGCTTCGGTTTCGAGCAGCTGATTCTGCGCGGTGCGCAGCGTCATCGTCAGGCGGTACAGTGAAGGCGTCTCCGCGCTCCACAGCGCCGGTTCCTCAACGGGCATCGACACCGTGAGCCGCTCCGCCCAGCCTCCGCGCTCGTCGACAGCGGCTGAGCCCGCCCGCCGCGCGACGCTGGCGCACCGCTCGTCGTCGCGCCAGAGCGTGCATTCTACCTCGCACTCCGCGTAGCGCGGGCCCGCCAGCGCGATATCAACCTTCAGGACCGCCCGATCGCACTCGGCGTTCAGGTCAGTCGTAATGTGGTAATCGGCAATATGCGTTTCAGGCTTATGCAGCAGCGTGACGTCGCGGAAAATGCCGCTCATGCGCCACATGTCCTGATCTTCCAGATAGCTTCCGTCGCACCAGCGCAGCACCATGACGGCAATGCGGTTCTGCCCCGCGCGGAGGACCGCCGTGAGGTCAAATTCGGCAGGCAGGCGGCTGTCCTGGGAATAGCCGATCCACTGGCCGTTGCACCACAGGTGGAAGGCCGAGTTAACGCCGTCGAAGACAATCCGGGTTTGCCCCTGCGCCAGCCAGGCGCTATCCACATCAAATGTGAGCGAGTAACAGCCGGTCGGATTTTCTGCCGGTACGAACGGCGGATTGACGGGAATCGGATAGGTTACGTTGGTGTAGATGGGCGTATCGAAGCCCTGCATCTGCCAGTTTGACGGCACGGGCATGGCGACGGCCTCGGCGCAGTCTTGCGCAACCCACGCCTCCGGCACGCGTTCCGGCGCGGCATAAAAACGAAAGCGCCACTCGCCGTTCAGCGAGCGTCGGCTCTGCGACGGCGCGTCCTTTCTCGCGAGCGGCTCATCGCGCCAGCTGTGAAAAGGCGGGTGTGCGGCCAGGCGATTCCACTGGGTAACGCCGGGATTTTCCCAGTCCCGACGGGCCAGAAGTGCGCTGAGGGTCAGCGGGGGTAACGTGGACATATTAACCTCTTTGCGAAGCGCTCACAATTTGAAGCAACATGCCCTGGTAATCCGGTGCGGTAAAGCCCGCGCGTGCAATGAAGCGAGTCAGATCACAAAGTCTTATTCCCGCGCCAGCTGTTCGGCAAGGATCGCAAGGCTGCGAAGCTGCTGCGCGAGCGCTTCGCGATCGGCCTGCCGCGACGCCCGGGGCGCAGACGAATGGCGGGCTACCAGCGTGACGGGAAGCTGAACCTGCCAGCAGCGATCGGCGTCGATCGGTGCGAGCAGCCACTCGACGCTGCGCTCCCCCGCGTCACGAAACGCCTGGCGCACCGTGGTCAGCGGCGGAGAAAACCACGCGCTGTCGGCCGTATCGTCAAAGCCCACCACGGAGATTTGGCCGGGAACCGCCAGCCCCTTTTCCGCGCAGGCGCGCATAACGCCGAGCGCCATCTGATCGTTAGCCACCAGGATAGCCTCCGGCAGCGCCGCTCCCGCAAGCAGCCGGTGCCCCTTCTCATAACCGGAGGCTGCGCTCCAGTCGCCGCTGACGATCCTGGCCGGTTCAAGCCCGGCCTGCCCTAGCGCCGCTTTCCAGCCCGCGAGGCGCGCCCGTGCGGACACCGAGCTTTCCGGCCCGCTCAGCAGCGCGATGCGCTGATGGCCGAGGCCAAGCAGGTGCTCAACGCCGAGCCTCGCCCCTTCGTCCGCGTTGAAAATCAGGCTATGAACCCGCGCCGAGGGCGCAACGTCCAGAAACAGCACCGGCACCGGCGCGGCCATCTCGCGCAGCGCCTCGGCGTGGGCATCGTCCAGCGGAACGTTCACCAGCAGCGCTTCTACCCGCTGCGACAGCAGCTCCTGCAGCGCGGCCTGGCACTGCCCGGCCTCTCCCACCATGGAGATCAGCACGCTTGCCCCCCGCTCAACCGCGCGGGATTTTACCGCCGAGACGATTTGCGACGGGGCGTGCAGGGCCAGGTCGGTGGTGATCAGCCCCAGCGTGCGGCCGCGCTTGCCCGCCAGCTGCTGCGCGCCGCGGTTGGGCACGTAGTGCAGCTCCGCCATCGCCTGCTGCACCTTTTCCCGCGTCCGGTCAGACACGTGATCCGCGTCGTTAAGCACGCGGGAAACCGTTTGATAAGAGACGCCCGCCAGGCGGGCGACGTCATAGAGCGTGATAGCTTTCATGCTTTCCTGCATCGCCAGAAGAGATGCCGCTATTCTGGCACAGCAGCGTGGCTAAAGCATGTGAGCGCTTCGCATAATTAAACAATGCGCTCGGGTTCGGCTAGCGCCTGCGCCCGCGGCTTATGGCGAAACCACGGCAGGCAGAGCTGGATCAGCGGGCCGATGGTCAGCGCATAGAGCACCGTTCCCACGCCGAACGTTCCGCCCAGCAGGCAGCCGATCAGCAGTACGGAGACCTCAATCGCCGTGCGCACCACGCGGATCGACCAGCCGAAGCGGGCGTGCATGCCGGTCATCAGGCCGTCTCGCGGCCCTGCGCCAAACCCCGCGCCGATATACATCCCGGTGGCGATCGCATTCACGACGATCCCCGAGACCAACAGCGCGATGCGGATCGGCAGCGAGGCGATGTCCGGGATCAGCGCCATCGACGCATCCGCCGCGAGGCCAATGCAGATGACGTTACTGATCGTCCCAAGGCCGGGCAGCTGCCGCAGCGGGATCCACAGCAGCAGGACCAGCGCGCCCGTCACGATGATCACCGTGCCGATGCTCACGCCCAGCTGCAGCGCCACGCCCAGGTGAAATACATCCCACGGATCGACGCCCAGATCCGAACGGATAAACATCGCGGTCGACAGGCCGTAAAGCCCCAGGCCGACGTAAAGCTGAATCAGACGACGTACCATTTTTTCTTCTCCCAAAAATCAGGCTTTCATCATCGGTGAAATTGGCTCTATGATTAATGTCCAGTTTTCAAATAGTGGACTGCATATGTCAGCTCGTCGTTTCGGTAGTCAGTCTTTGGTGCGCCTGCTGGGCAACTGGCAGCATCCCGGTTCCCGCACGCCGCTGTGGCGCCAGCTGGCGGATGCGCTGCGCATGCTCATTCTGGACGGCAGGCTGGCGCTGCACACGCGCCTGCCGGGCGAAAGGGAGCTCGCCGCCGCGCTGGAGGTCAGCCGCACCACGATCGGCAGCGCGCTGGGGCTTCTGCGCGAAGAGGGTTATCTGGAAAGCCGCCACGGCAGCGGATCGCGGGTGATTTTGCCGGATTCGCACGCAGTCCCGACGCTGTCAACCGCCAGCGCGGCGCTGGATCTTTCCACCGCCGCGCTCGGGGCCGGGCCTGAAATTCACCAGGCCTACAGCCACGCGCTCACCGCGCTTGCGCAGCACCTGACGCTGACGGGTTACGATCAGCTGGGGTTGCCCGCACTGCGCCAGGCGATAGCGGACCGCTACGCCGCGCGCGGGCTGCCGACGCGAGCCGACGAGGTGATGGTGGTAAACGGCGCGGTGAGCGGCTTTGCGCTGGTTTTGCGGATGATGACCGGACCCGGCGATCGCGTCGTGGTCGATCATCCTACCTACGCGCTGGCGATTGCCGCCATTCAGGGGGCGCTTTGCCGCCCGGTTGGCGTCTCGCTGCCTGAAACCGGATGGGACACAGATGGCTTCGCCGCCACCATTGCCCAGACGGCTCCTCGCCTGGCCTACCTGATGCCTGATTTCCATAACCCGACGGGCCGCTGCATGGACGTTCGAACGCGCCAGGCGATAGCAGACGTTGCGGCGCAAACCCGCACCGCGCTGGTGGTGGATGAAACGATGGTGGACCTGTGGTTTGATGCGCCCCCGCCGCCGCCGCTGGCCTCTTTTAACCCTGAGGCCACGGTGATTACGCTCGGCTCAACGGGCAAAAGCTTCTGGGGAGGATTGCGCCTCGGCTGGATCCGCGCCTCGTCGCGTACGATAGCGACGCTGGTTCAGACGCGCGACGCGATGGACCTGGGCTCGCCGCTGCTGGAGCAGCTTGCCACGCAGTGGCTGATTGAGCATGCCAACGAATTTCTCCCCGCGCGTCGAAACATGCTGGCGGAACGGCGCAACCGGTGCAGGGCGCTTTTGCGCGAGCATTTTCCCGACTGGACGTTTCACGAGGCCGAAGGCGGCCTGTCCTACTGGATTGCGCTACCGGGCATGCAGGCCACGCAGCTGGCGGCCCGTGCAGAAACGATCGGCATCAACCTCGGCACCGGAACGCGGTTTGGCCTTTCGGGCGCGTTCGATCGTTATTTACGCATGCCTTTTTCACTTCCGCCGGAGGAATTAGAGCAGGCGCTGTTAAAAATTAAGCCGCTGTGGCTGGCGCTCAATAATGCGAGCCCCGCCATCAGGCGAAGTGTGGTTTGAAATAAAAACTGCTGACTGTAGCAGATGCAGTCAGCAGTTTTCACAGGCAGGAACTCAGTGTTGAGGAGGAATCGGGAAGCCTTTCAGTGAAATAACAAAATTATCACCGTCTTTCTTTATTTTGGCACCGGTGTCACACCAGTCCGACGCAATACGAAAGAACTCATCGCTTCCGACGTTCCAGTCAAGCCGGACGTGTTTAACATAGCCGGAGCGTAGAAGGTCGCAGGCTTCTTTGTAGTCGTGGGCGTTTGACAGTTGTTGTTTCATTTTCTCTTCTTCAGAAGTTTACGTAGTGCTTTGATTTCTTTAGGAGTAAATGGAGAAACACTCTCTTCTTCCGTATGCTGATTATCGATATCCTCTTCCGATACTCCCGCCTCTGCTTCCGCTTCAAATGCCAGCAGCAGCAGCTTCTCTGTGGTCACGCTGAGGTTCTCATTGTTCACTTCAGCGTAGTGGCGAAGTCTTTCTTTTAGCGCTTCATCGATTTTAACGTTTAATACCGCAGTCGCCATGATGGTCACTTCCCTTCGGAATAAGTGCTTAATTAAATACACGAACGTGAGGCGGTAATCCAGACATATCTTTTTTGTTTATGACGGAGAAATTACGGCCAAATATAAAATGACACGCGTTTATTTCAGCTTTATGACAGTAATATTTCAGGTGCATGAACAATATATTAAATATTAATTTAATAACCTTAATTAACGCGGGGGTTTATTATCCATTAATATATAAAGGATATTGTCATAAAGGGGGAGAAAAAAACAGGAAGAGCAGAAATGGGTGGGGGCCCGTGCCAGCTACATCCCGGCACACACGTCGTCTGCCCTGGCTGCTTCCTTCCGGACCTGACCTGGTGAACAGAGTAGCGTTGCGGGAGAACCAACAGAGCCCCCATTGAGAGCGTTGTTAACCAACGCGCAGCCGCATTATCCCTATGCCGCCCTGCAATTGCAAGCCGCCGCCTTCCGTATGCTGGTTTATTGCGCAAACTTGCGCAGTAATCAGGTAATATCTCTCTTTTGCCGATCTTAGCGTTAGACAACCCCCACAGGAGCCCCCCATGGACGACCACGACTCTTTCCCACAGCGCGTATGGCAGATTGTCGCCTCCATTCCGGAGGGATATGTCACCACCTATGGCGACGTGGCTCGTCTGGCGGGATCTCCACGCGCGGCGCGGCAGGTCGGCGGCGTGCTGAAAAGATTGCCGGAAGGAAGCACGCTCCCCTGGCATCGGGTGGTCAATCGCCACGGAGCGATATCGTTAACGGGTCCAGACTTGCAGCGCCAGCGGCAGGCCCTGCTTTCGGAAGGCGTGCAGGTGTCGGGTTCAGGGCAGATTGATATGCAGAAATACCGGTGGGTGTACTGAAGCCCTCTTCCGCAGAAGAGGGCCGGGCTATTACAGCTGCGTCGGAGGCGTAGGCAGGGACGGCTGATTGCCCTGCGGCGCAACCGGTACTTCCGTCTGCTGCACCGGAACCAGGTTCAGGTCAATCTTCGTACCGCCGTGGTTAACCGCTTCCTGGACCGTATCGGTAATAAAGACCAGCTTATCGTTAATGGTCACCGCGGCGCTCAGCAGGATGCGCGCGTTTGGCTTCACGTCCGCTGGGTTATACGGCAGAACGAAGCTGAACGGTGGCTGCTTGCCTTCGGTGCGCACCGCGCGCTGCGCCAGCACTTTCGAAGGTGCATCTGCCAGAGAGGCATCAGACAGCGTTACCGTTAAGACCGCGTCCGGCGGCAGCGCCACTTTCTGTTTGATCCACACCGTACCGGAAACATTTGGCTGCTGAATGGCCTGCTGTGATGGGGCGTTAATCCCGCTTTGACCTGCTGTTGGTACCGGCACATCGGCACTCTTACCGGCACAGGCGGACAGCGCCACCGCAATTGCCACACCACTTACCATAGGCACGAGTTTCATTGAAGTCTCCTTATCATCAATGCACCAGCGGGATCGATCCCATCTGATGTCGTTTCATTCACATAACGTAAACAAGTGTGGCACAAATCACGGATTTATGCCTAATTTCGCCCGGATATTAAGATTATTCTACCCGTCGGACCACTTACATTTCTGGGTTATAATCAGCCTATCTTTTGCCACGGCGTTTACTGAGGACCACTATGAGTCAGGCACTGAACAATCTGCTGACGTTACTTAATCTGGAAAAAATTGAGGAAGGGCTCTACCGCGGGCAAAGCGAAGATTTAGGCCTGCGCCAGGTCTTCGGCGGACAGGTCGTGGGGCAGGCGCTGTATGCCGCAAAGGAGACCGTTCCGGCAGACCGTCTGGTGCACTCCTTCCATAGCTATTTTCTGCGCCCTGGCGACAGCGCAAAGCCGATCGTGTACGACGTTGAGGTGCTTCGCGACGGCAACAGCTTTAGCGCGCGCCGCGTTGCGGCGATCCAGAACGGCAAACCGATTTTCTACATGACCGCCTCTTTCCAGGCGCCGGAGCCGGGCTATGAGCATCAAAAAACGATGCCGCCCGCCCCGTTGCCGGACGATCTGAAATCCGAAACGGAGATCGCCCGCGCGCTCGCCCACCTGCTGCCACCGCAGGCGAAGGAAAAATTCCTGTGCGACAAGCCGCTGGAGATCCGCCCGGTGGAATTTCACAATCCGATGAAGGGCCATACCGCCGAGCCGAAGCGCCAGGTATGGATGCGCGCTAACGGCACGGTGCCGGAGGATTTCCGCGTTCACCAGAATCTGCTGGGCTATGCGTCTGATTTCAATTTCCTGCCGGTGGCGCTTCAGCCGCACGGCGTCGGATTCCTGGAAAAAGGGATGCAGGTCGCTACCATCGATCACTCGATGTGGTTCCACCGTCCGTTTGATATGAACGACTGGCTGTTGTACAGCGTCGAGAGCACGTCGGCCTCAAGCGCGCGCGGGTTTGTGCGCGGTGAATTTTACACGCAGGATGGCGTTCTGGTCGCGTCAACGGTGCAGGAAGGGGTGATGCGTAATCGCGGTTGACGTTAAAAAGCCGGGTGGCGGCTTCGCCTGACCCGGCCTACAAAAGCTCAATCCGTAGGCCCGGTAGGCGCAGCGCCACCGGGCAACGGACTCTACTCAGGCATTATACGCATTCTCGCCGTGGCTGTTGACGTCCAGCCCCTCGCGCTCCTGCTCTTCCGGCACGCGCAGGCCAACGGTCATATCCGCCAGCTTGTAGCCGATAAAGGCCACCACGCCGGACCAGACGACGGTGATGGCGATGCTTTCCAGTTGCACCAGCACCTGATGAACCATGGTCACGCCCTCCGCGTAGCCCACGCCGCCCAGCGATTTCGCCGCGAAGATGCCCGTCATAATACAGCCGATGATGCCGCACACGCCGTGGACGCCGAATACGTCGCAAGGGTCGTCAACGCGCAGCACGCGCTTCAGCGCGGTAACGCCCCACAGGCCCGCCAGACCGGCGACCAGGCCGATAAGCAGCGCACCGCCCACGCCCACGTAACCACAAGCTGGCGTGATCCCGACCAGGCCAGCAATCGCCCCTGAACACGCGCCCAGCAGCGACGGCTTGCCGCGAACGGCCCACTCGCCAAATACCCAGGAGAGAATGGCACCCGCCGTGGCAACAACGGTGTTGACGAAAGCCAGAGCCGCGATTTCGTTCGCCGCGCTGGCAGAACCGGCGTTAAAGCCAAACCAGCCGAAGTAGAGGATCGCCGTACCGGTAAACACCATCGGCAGGTTGTGCGGTTTAAACGCTTCTTTGCCAAAGCCCACGCGCTTGCCAATCAGGTAGGCTCCCACCAGGCCCGCTACCGCGGCGTTGATGTGCACAACGGTACCGCCCGCAAAGTCCAGCGCGCCGTGTGACGCCAGCAGGCCGCCGCCCCAGACCATGTGCGCAATCGGCACGTAAGAGAGGGTCAGCCAGACCACCACGAAAATCAGTACCGCCGAGAAGCGGATGCGCTCCGCCAGCGCGCCGACGATCAGCCCCACGGTGATACAAGCAAACGAGCCCTGAAACGCGACGTGGATATACTGGTAGAAGCTGCCCATCAGCGCGGTCAATTCAATGTTTTTGAGCATCGCCCAGTTGAAGTTGCCGAAGAAGGCGTTGCCTTCCCCGAAGGCCAGCGAATATCCGTACACCACCCACAGCACGCAGACCAGCGCGAAGGTCACGGCAACCTGGGTCAGCATCGACAGCACGTTTTTACCGCGGATCAGGCCGCCGTAAAACAGCGCAATGCCCGGGATAGTCATGAACAGCACCAGCGCGGTGCAGATCATCATAAAAGCGTTGTCGGCTTTATCCGCCACCGCTGGGGCAGCCATGGCCGCACCCGGCAGCAGCGCTAACGATGCCAGACCTGTTGTCATTTTTGCTATCTTCATTTTCTCGATCCCTATCACTGTGTGCCAGGCGTTAATTACAGTGCCGCTTCGTCAGATTCGCCGGTACGGATGCGAATGACGCGCTGCAGTTCAGCAACGAAAATTTTGCCGTCGCCAATTTTTCCGGTGTAGGCCGCTTTGCTCACCGCCTCAACAACCTCGTCGAGCTGATCGTCAGCAATCGCGACGTCTATTTTCACTTTCGGCAGGAAATTAACGCTGTACTCCGCCCCGCGATACAGTTCGGCATGCCCTTTCTGACGACCGAAGCCTTTCACTTCGGTGACCGTCAGGCCCTGAATCCCCATGGAAGAGAGCGCTTCACGCACGTCTTCAAGTTTGAATGGTTTAATAATCACCGTAACCAGCTTCATAAATCCCCTCCAGTCAGAATTTGCCAATGGCCGCAGCTCGCACGTGAAAGCTATTGCAAGCGGTGTGCCAAAACAGGAACAGGTGGGAATAAGCGGTTCAACGCGCGTAAATGGCGGGAAGGACAGGACGGGCGAAAAAAAACGCACCATGGCAGTGCATGGCGCGTTTCCGTTTTGCACCAACAGCGACGAGCGTCAGCGCATTGCCTGCTTTTAGTGCATCAGGCGCTAGGGGTCTCTTCTTCGCGCGCGCTGGCGGCGAGCTCTTCGCCCGCCAGCTGGAGCTGATACATCTGCCAGTAGCGGCCTTTGGCCTCGAGCAGCTGTTTGTGCGTCCCGCGCTCGACGGCCTGGCCGCGATGCAGCACCAGAATGGTGTCCGCCTCAACGATCGTGGAAAGGCGGTGGGCAATCACCACCAGCGTCGTATGGTCGCGAACGGCGGCCAGCGCCTGCTGGATGGCCTGCTCCGTGCCGGAGTCGATGCTGGCCGTTGCTTCGTCGAGGATCAGCACCTGCGGCGTCTCAATCAGCACGCGCGCCAGCGCCAGAAGCTGCTTTTGACCGACGGAGAGGTTATTCCCCTGCTCGCCCAGCTTCGTATTGATGCCGTCGCTGAACCCGCGCGCCAGCTCCGCCAGCTGCACTTTTTCCAGCACGTCCCAGACCTGCTCCTGGGTATACGGACGGCCCAGCGTAACGTTGGCATAGAACGTATCCGCCAGCACGACCGGATCTTGCTGCACCATCGCCACGCCTTTGCGCAGCACGCCGTGGCTGAGCGAGGCGAGCGGACGCCCGTCCAGGCGGATCTCCCCGTGCGTTAACGGGTAGTAGCCCATCAGCAGGCTGGCGAGGGTGCTCTTGCCGCTGCCGGTGTGCCCGACCAGCGCCACGAAGCCGCGCGACGGGACGTCGAGGTTAATGTCCTGCAGCACCAGCCGGTCTTCGCGATAGGCGAACGAGACGTTATCAAACGTGATGCTGCCGCTTTGCAGAGGCCGCTCGTCGCTGCCGTAGGTCTGCCGCGGTCGGTCCATTAGCTCAAACACGCGCTCCCCGGCCACCACCGCCTGCTGCAGCATCGACTGCTGGGTCGTCAGCTCGATCAGCGGCTCGTTAAGCCGCCCAAGGTAGCTGATAAACGCGTACAGCACGCCCACCTCAATGGTGCCGCGCGTCGTCAGGCCAAACAGCATCAGCAGCCCGCACAGCACCAGCGCGGAGAAGAGGCTCAGGAGCGGACGCAGCAGGAAGCCGTCAAGGCGCAGGGTTTGCATGCGCGCCATATAGTGCGAGCGGCTGGCTTCGCCCATGCGTTCGCCAAACCGCGCCTGCTGGCGGAACTGCTGGATCACGCTCATGCCGTTGATCACTTCGTTAAAGCCGTCGTTGATGTCCGCCAGATAGGCGCGCACGCGGCGAACGATCGGCGTGCTGTAGCGCTGGTAAATCACCATCACGATCAGCACCGCCGGGAAGATGGTGATGGCCACCAGCGCCATGCGCCAGTCGAGGCTGAACATCGCCACCAGCATCGCGCCAATCAGCGCCGCGCTGCGCAGCACGGTGGCGACCACGGTGACGTAGAGATCGCGAATGACTTCGGTATCGTTGGTGACGCGCGAAATCACCTGCCCGACCGGCTGGGTGTCGAACTCGCTGAGCGGCTGGCGCAGCGCCGCATCCATCACGTCCGTTCGCAGCTGCTGCACCACGCCAACGGCCGCCCGGTTAAAGAGCAGCGACTGGGCGTAGTGCAGCGAGGCCGCGGTGATTTGCAGCCCCACGTAGGCGACGCCAAGCCCGGCCACCAGCCCCAGCGGCATATAGCTTTTCGCCACCATGTTGTCGATAAAGTAGCTGATGAGCAGCGGGCCGCTCACTTCGGCAATCGCCGCGATCCACAGCAGGAGCACGGCAATCGACAGCGGCTTGCGCCAGGGAGAACCGTACGCCAGCAGGCGCTTGAGCGTAGGCCACAGCTGTCCAATATTACGCATCTTTCGCCTCCTGACCCTGCTCGGGGGCATCATCCAGCGCCGCTTCGAGCTGCTGGTAGCGGTACATGTCGCGATACCAGCCCGGCTGGTCGGCAAGCTGCTCGTGCTGGCCGCGCTGGGCAATATGCCCGTGCTGAAGCACTAAAATTTCATTTGCTTCCGTCAGCGCAGAAAGACGATGCGCGCTGATGATCACCGTGCGCCCCTCGCCCCACTGGCGCAGATTGTGCAGGATCTGGTGCTCGGTGCGCCCGTCGACGGCAGAAAGCGCATCGTCCAGGATCAGGATTTCAGCATTCAGCAGCAGCGCCCTTGCTATAGATATGCGCTGCTTTTGCCCGCCGGAGAGCATCACGCCGCGCTCGCCCACTTCCGTTTCATAGCCCTGCGGCAGCCGCAAAATATCCTCGTGCACGCTGGCTAAGCGCGCCACGTGCTCAATCTCCGCCTGCGTTGCCGTCGGGCAGCCCAGCGCAATGTTGTTGGCGATGGTGTCGGAGAATAAAAACGGCGTCTGGCTGACGACCGCCAGGCGGCTGCGCCAGTCGTCCAGCAGCAGCTCGTCGAGCGGAATGTCGTGGAAGCGGATATCGCCCTGCGTGACGTCGAAGTGGCGCTGGAGCAGCGACAGAACGGTGCTTTTTCCGGCGCCCGTTGGGCCGCAAATCCCCAGCATCTGGCCGGGCTGCAGCGTGAAGCTGACGTTTTCCAGCACCGGGTGCTCCGCCTGCGGGTAGGTAAACTCGCGAACAGACGCCTGTATCACCCCGCGGCCTTCAGGCAGAGGCCTGCTGCCGTCGTTAACCACCGGCGCCTCGGCCAGCATCGCGCGGATGCGGCTGTAGGCGGCGCTGCCGCGCTCGACGATGTTGAACATCCAGGCGAGCGCCAGCATCGGCCAAATCATTAATCCCAGGTACATCGCAAAGCTGGTCAGCTGGCCGAGCGTCATCGTGCCCCGCACCACCATCCAGCTCCCGCCGCCAATCGCCAGCAGGTTAGCCATACCGATGGCGATATAGATAGTCGGATCGAAACGGGCGTCGATGCGCGCCACGCGCATATTTTTCGCGCCGGTATCCGCCGCGTCTGCGGCAAACAGCGAGGACTGACGGTCCTCCAGCCCAAACGCCTTGATCATGCGGATGCTGGTCATACTCTCCTGCGTGCGATCGTTGAGCGACGAGAACGCCGCCTGCGCCAGCTTGAAGCGCTCGTGCAGCTGTTCGCCAAAGCGGTTAATCGCCAGGGCCATGATCGGCATCGGCAGCAGCGCCAGCAGCGTCAGCTGCCAGCTGATCTGGGTGGACATGACGATCAGCACCGCACAGCCCATCACCAGCGAGTCTACCAGCGTTAATACCCCTTCCCCTGCGGCAAACACCACGCGGTCCACGTCGTTGGTCGCGCGAGCGATGAGATCCCCGGTGCGGTGGCGCAGGTAAAATTCCGGGTGCTGGCGGCTCAGCTGGCGGTAGAAATCTTCTCTGAGCTCAACGGCCAGCTGGTAGGATGCGCCAAACAGCAGGACGCGCCAGACGTAGCGCAGCAGGTAGACGATGACCGCGGTGAGCACCAGCGTTCCAATCCACATCCACACCCGCGCGGCGGTGTAATGCTGTTCCGTAACGCCGTCCACGACGTACCCCACCACCTTTGGCGGGATCAGCTGCAGAATGGCAATGATGATAAGCAGGAATACTGCGCCGAGATAGCGTTGCCACTCCCGACGAAAGTACCAGCTTAGTTGGGCAAATAATCGCACGCGGTCTTTTCCTGAAGGTATTTGACTAAGTTATTCAATGGGTAACGCAGTGGTGTATTTAATCTGTTCCATGGCGAAACTCGAGGTGACGTCGGATAAGCCCGGCACGCTGTTGACCAGCCGCTTGTAGAAATCATCGTAACGCTTCATATCCGCCACCTGAACGCGCATCAGATAGTCGTACTCTCCCGCCATGCGCCAGAAGCCGAGCACCTCCGGCATCTCTGACACCTGGGTAACGAAGCGGCAGTACCAGTCGCTGCTGTGGTGCTGCGTTTTGATCAGAACGAAGGCCGTCAGGCCAAGCCCCAGCTTTTCGGGATCTAACAGCGCGACGCGGCCCAGCAGGATGCCGTCGTCTTCCAGCTTTTTCAGGCGCTTCCAGCACGGCGTGGTGGTCAGATTAACGGCATCGGCCAGCGCCTGCAAAGAGAGGGTACAGTCGTTTTGCAGCAGTGAAAGCAGCTTGCGGTCAATTTTATCTAACATTCCCACCTCGAAGAGAAAATTTTTCTCCCGTAATTCTATTTTAAAGGCCAGATAGCAACAATTTTTTCTGTGCTATTCGCTATGCTGGGCACAAAATGACAAACGGATAATTACGATGAATACCACCTGGGTTAAACATGCCATCAGCGAGATAAATGCCGACTATCAGCGTTCAGCAGATACGCATCTTATTCGCCTTGCCCTGCCCGGATTTCCCGGCATTCAGCTCTATCTGAAGGATGAGAGCACCCACCCTACCGGCAGCCTGAAGCATCGCCTCGCGCGGTCCCTGTTCCTGTACGGGTTGTGCAACGGCTGGATTAACGAAGGCACGACGATTATTGAATCGTCATCCGGCTCTACCGCCGTCTCCGAGGCCTATTTTGCCCGCCTGCTGGGCCTGCCGTTCATCGCCGTGATGCCCTCCTGCACCGCGAAACGCAAAATCGAGCAGATCGAATTTTACGGCGGACGCTGCCACTTCGTGGAAAGCGCCTGCGAAATCTACGCCGCTTCCGAAATGCTGGCCCGCGAGCTTAACGGCCACTATATGGACCAGTTTACCTTTGCCGAGCGCGCGACCGACTGGCGCGGCAACAACAACATTGCGGACAGCATTTTCCGCCAGATGACCCACGAGCCGCATCCCGTTCCGTCTTACGTGGTGATGAGCGCGGGCACGGGCGGGACGTCGGCCACCATCGGCCGCTACATTCGCTGCCAGGGCTACGATACCCAGCTGATGGTGGTCGACCCGCAGAACTCCGTTTTCCTCGACTACTGGCAAACCCGCGATGCGGGGCTGCGCAGCCCTGTGGGGAGTAAAATTGAAGGAATTGGTCGCCCGCGCGTGGAGCCGTCTTTTATTCCTGACGTGGTGGACGAGATGCTCCGCGTGCCGGACGCCGCCAGCGTTGCAACGGCGCACTGGCTGGACACGCAGCTGGGCCGCAAGGTGGGAGCCTCCACCGGCACCAACATGTGGGGCGCGCTGCAGCTTGCCGCCCGGATGCGCGAAGAGGGCCGCACGGGCTCGATCGTCACCCTGCTGTGCGACAGCGGCGAGCGCTATCTTGAAACCTATTACAACGACGAATGGGTGCAGGCCAATATTGGCGACATTGCCCCGTGGAAAGCGCAGATTGCCGCGCTGGTGAAATAAAAAAAAGCCAGGCCGAAGCCTGGCTTGCTGGAAGGGTCTCACTATTCGGGGGAATACGGGAGGTTGTTTTTGTCCAGCCAATGTGTCAAAAAATGGGACACCGCTTCGTTGCGGCAGTGTCCGATAACCGGAAGATGAGGCAGCTCCGCAATGAGCTGCGGCATCGCATTACCCATGATCAGACCACGGCCGACGCTGCCCAGCATCTCGCGGTCGTTCATCGCGTCGCCAAACGCCATACAGTCCTGCATCGTTAAGCCGAGATGGTCGCTCAGTACCGCGAGGGCCGATCCTTTGTTGCACCCTACCGGCAGCACTTCCAGACAATCCACCGCCGAAAACGTCAAATGCGCACGGTTGCCCAGCGCTTCGTTTAGCTGGATGCGTAAACGGCTCAGATCGTCATGATCGCCGCAGAAACAGATCTTGGTCACCGCATGGGCAGGGATCCGGCGCAGGTCGATAAGCTGATATTTAAAGCCGCTGTAGACGTGGGCGTGCAAAAGCTCGGGGATTTCCTGGCCGGTAAACCAGCCGCCGTCGTTGAAAACGTGAACGCTGGCCTGGGTTTCCCAGGCGCTGTGGAGAACGATATTCGCCACTTCCGGATTGAGATCTTCGCGGTGCAGCACGTCTCCATCCACGGAGTGAATGCGCGTGCCGTTGCCGGTGATCAGAAACGCGTCCAGAGAAAACGCGCCCAGCAAATGACGCATCTCCAGCTCGTGGCGCCCCGTAGCAAACGTCAGGGTTACGTCGCGCTCGCGCAGTCGTTTCAGGGTGGCCAGCGTTTTGTCGCCTAAGCGGTGATCGGGCATTAACAGCGTGCCGTCCATATCAAATGCAGTGAGCCGGGCCATAAATACTCCTGAAGTGTGATGCGGTTAACTTGTGCATCAGTATTGCGTGAGATATACGGAAGTAATAGTGAATAGATGAAGATTATTGTTCCGGGTTTATTATGCGCCAGCTTAACCGTCTTAATCAGTACCAGCGCCTTTGGCAACCTTCCGCCGGTGCGCCGCAGCAGGTCACCGTCGCTGAACTTGCCGACCGCTGCTTTTGCAGCGAGCGGCACGTGCGCACGCTGCTGCGTCAGGCCCAGGAGGCGGGATGGCTCAGCTGGCGCGCGCGGTCCGGGCGCGGCAAGCGCGGGGATCTGACGTTTCACGTTACGCCGGATTTCCTGCGCAATACGATGATGGAAGAAGCCTTAAGGAGCGGACAGCAGCATAACGCCCTTGAGCTGGCCCAGCTTGCGCCCGACGATTTACGCGTGCTGCTGCACCCGTTTATGGGCGGGCAGTGGCAAAACGATACGCCGACGCTGCGTATTCCCTACTATCGTTCGCTGGACCCGCTACATCCCGGCTTTCTGCCCGGGCGCGCGGAGCAGCATCTGGCCGGGCACGTTTTCTCCGGGCTTACGCGCTTTCACGGCGACGGCAGCGAGCCGGTAGGCGATCTCGCCCACCACTGGGAGGTCTCTCCCGACGGCCTGCGCTGGCACTTTTATATTCGCTCGACGCTGCACTGGCATAACGGCGACAAAATCAGTACGCGGCAGCTGCAGCAAAGCCTGACCGCGCTGCTGGCGCTTCCGGCCCTGAACAGGCTTTTTCAAAGCGTGACGAGCATTGAGGTGACCCATCCGCAGTGTCTGACGGTTCAGCTTCACCAGCCGGACTACTGGCTGGCGCACCGGCTGGCGAGCTACTGTAGCCGCCTGGCGCACCCTGACCAGCCGATGACGGGGAGCGGGCCCTTCAGGATCGTCGCCTACGATCCCGAGCTGGTGCGCCTGGAAAGCCATGAGCACTATCACCTTAGCCACCCTCTGCTGAAAGCCATCGAGTACTGGATCACGCCGCAGCTTTTTGAGCAGGGGCTGGGGACAAGCTGCCGCCATCCCGTCCAGATCGCCATTGGCGAGCCTGACGAGCTGGCCAGCCTCAGAAAGGTCAGCAACAGCACCAGCCTGGGCTTTTGCTATCTCACGCTTAAGCAGGGCCCGCATCTGAGCGAAATGCAGGCGCGGCGGCTGATCAACATCATTCATCTCTCCACGCTTCTGCACACCCTTCCGCTGGATGAAGGGCTGATAACGCCCACCGAGGAGCTGCTGCCGGGGTGGCAGATCCCCCGGTGGTCGGATTTATCGGACGTTTCCCTGCCCGACACCCTGACGCTGGTCTACCACCTTCCCGTGGAGTTGCACACCATGGCCAGTCAGCTAAAACAGTACCTTGCCCGGCAGGGCTGCACGCTGAAGGTGATATTTCACGATGCCAAAACCTGGGACGGATGCCAGGCGCTTGCGCAGGCCGATATCATGATGGGCGACCGCCTCATCGGGGAAGCGCCGGAATATACCCTCGAGCAGTGGCTGCGCTGCGACGCGCTTTGGCCGCAGCTTCTGAGCGCGCCGCAATACGCCCATCTGCAGGCAACGCTTGACGCCGTTCAGATCCAGGCCGACGAGCGGGCCCGGCACGCCGGTTTGCAGGCCATTTTCTCTCAACTGATGGAGAGCGCCGTGCTGACGCCGCTGTTTAACTATCAGTACCAGGTCAGCGCGCCGCCGGGGGTCAACGGGATCCGTCTCAACGCCCGGGGCTGGTTTGATTTCACCGAGGCGTGGCTTCCCGCGCCGAAAGCGTGAAGAAGCTGGTCGCCGCAGTAGCCAGGCGTTACCATGATGTCTTTACCGTAACTGTTGAGATGATTTATGAAACGTGCCGTCGTCGTGTTCAGCGGAGGACAAGATTCCACTACCTGCCTGGTTCAGGCGCTTCAGCAATATGATGAAGTTCACTGCGTCACCTTCGATTATGGCCAGCGTCATCGCGCGGAAATCGACGTAGCGCGGGAACTGGCGTTAAAACTGGGCGCGCGTGCGCACAAGGTGCTGGACGTAACGTTGCTAAACGAACTGGCCGTGAGCAGCCTCACCCGCGACAGCATCCCCGTACCGGACTACGAACCGGACGCCAGCGGCATTCCGAATACCTTCGTCCCCGGTCGCAACATTCTCTTCCTGACCCTGACGGCGATATACGCCTACCAGGTGAAGGCCGAAGCGGTCATCACCGGCGTGTGCGAGACGGACTTTTCCGGCTACCCGGACTGCCGCGACGAGTTTGTGAAGGCCCTGAACCACGCCGTTAATCTCGGCATGGCAAAGGAGACGCGCTTTGAAACGCCGCTGATGTGGCTGGATAAAGCGGAAACGTGGGCGCTGGCAGACTACTGGGGCAAGCTGGATTTAGTGCGTGAAGAGACCCTCACCTGCTACAACGGCATCAAAGGCGACGGCTGCGGCCAGTGCGCCGCCTGTAACCTTCGCGCTAACGGCCTGAATCATTATCTGGCCGATAAGGTCGGCGTGATGACCGCGATGAAGCAAAAGACCGGTCTGAAATAAGTGACGCTACCGTGCTGTCGAAGGGTACATATCGACAGCACGGTTACTCCTAAAATTACCTAAACGATCATCAGCTCCAGCTTTTCGCGCAGCTCGCCTTCCAGCGGCAGCGCTTTCTGCGTTTTGAGATCGATACAGACAAACGTAATCAGCGCGTCGGCCACCACCTGGCCTTCCGGATCCAGCGTCACCACCTGGCTTAACACCCCGCTCTTACCGTTCAGCTGCTGCACCTGGCTGGTTACGGTGAGCACATCGCCCAGCACGGCCGGGCGGCGGTAGTTAATATTGATGTTGACGACCACGAAGGCGATGTTGTGCGCGGTGAGCCACTGAAAGCTGTCGCTGTTTTCCAGTCCGTCCCACCGCGCCTCTTCCAGGAACTCAAGATAGCGAGCGTTATTCACGTGCTGATAAACATCGAGATGGAAACCGCGTACTTTGATTTTTGTCTGCATAGCGCAATAGCCTTTACTGTTGTTATAGGATCAGAGGTCATAACTGGTATGACCTCTTTATCCTGGCAAAATTTTGCCACAGTGCAAGAAATTGCGCGATTACAGCGCCAGGTGTGAGAGGTTGCGCTCAACCAGCGCGCTGCCCATTCCCGGAACCTGCTTGAGATCGTCGAGCGTTTTGAAAGGGCCATACTCTTCGCGGTAGCTCACAATCGCCTGCGCCTTTTTAAGCCCCACCCCGTTCATTACGCGAGCCAGATCCTCCGCCGAGGCGGAATTGATGCTGATACGCGAGCCATCGTCGTCAGCGGCCTTGCTTGCCGCCACGGCCTTTGTCTGCGCAGGGGTTTGTGCACCTGCATCAGACTGAGCCTGCGCGGCCTGCGTTTTTGCCGCAGGCGTCGCCGCCTGTGCGCCATAGCTCATACCGGCAGTCGTCATCGCCAGCGTAATTAACAGTGCTTTGATTCCACGTTTCATGCTGTTATCTCCTTGTTTGTTGACAGCCACGGCACGATAACCGCACACGAAAACAGGCACAAACAGCAGATAACAAATGTGGAAAAGGCCGCGAAAGCGGCCTTTAGATTTTGCAGAGCGTTACGAAATTCTGCGAGCAGACGCGTAATTATTGCTGCTGAGTCACTACGTCGCCCAGCTTGATTTTGGCTTCTTTACGCAGGTTGCTCATCATCGCTTCGAAAGCAATCTGGGCATTGTTCTGGGTAATTCCCTGCACCATGGCTTTCTTCTGCGCTTCTGGCAGAGTACCCGCTTTCACTTCGTCCAGCGCCAGCAGAACCACGTTGCCCTGCATATCGGTCGCGGAACCGAAGCTCGGCTTGTCCTTCGCAGGAAGGCTCAGGCTGAACGCCGCCTGGCTGATTGGATCCTGACCGGTACGGCTCAGGGTTTTCGCCTCACCAAAGCTCAGGCCGGCCGCCTTCAGCGCCGCATCGCCTTTGCCCGCTTTCAGCTCTGCCAATACTTTTTCAGCATCCAGCTTCGCCTGCTGCTCGGCTTTGGTATGTTTCACCTGAGCAATAACCTGCTCTTTCACGTCAGCCAGCGGTTTCACCGTTTCCGCTTTGTGCTCGCTCACGCGAATAACAAACGCGCGATCGCCGTCTACGGTGATGATGTCGGAGTTGCTGCCCGGCGTACCGTTTTCGCCAACCAGACCGCCGTTGAAGATAGCGTCAGAAACCGGTTTGAAGTTCAGCTCTTCCGGCAGGTTGTCGTGACCAAACCAGCCCGTCTCAACCGCTTTAACGCCAGCGGCCTGCTCAGCACCAGCCAGAGATTCGTTGTCGTTGCTCGCCGCATCGCTCACTTTCTGCTGCAGTGCATAGAACGCGTCCAGCGCTTTCTCCTGCTTCACTTTCGCCGCGATATCATCACGAACGTCAGCTAACGGCTTGGTTTTCGCGGCCTGAACGTCGTCCAGACGCGCAACCAGGAAGCCCACGGAGGATTTGATTACGCCTGACAGCTGGCCTTTCTCTTTCAGGCCCGCGTTTTTCAGCTCTTCCGGCGTGGTCGCATCTTCCAGCCAGCCCATATCGCCGCCGTTTTTCGCGGAGATGATATCGGTCGATTTTGCTTTAGCCACGGCAGCGAAATCAGCGCCTTTATTCAGCTCGTCCAGTACCGCTTTCGCGTCCGCTTCCGTTTTGGTCTGAATTACGCTGTAGCGGTTACGCTGTGGCTGCGTGAACTGATCCTGATGCTGATCGTAGAAGGACTGAATTTCTGCGTCAGATGCTGTTTCCTGCAGCGCAGCAGCATCAAGTTTGATGTAGCTAATGCGGAACTGTTCTGGCGCAACAAAGCTGTTTTTGTTCTGCTCATAGTACGCGCTCACTTCCGCGTCGCTGACCTGCTGTTTTGCCGCCAGGGCATTCACATCAATGGTCGCTTCACGGACAACGCGCTGCTGTGCGACCAGCGCAGCCAGTTCGTCGGTTTCGCCTTTCAGCATGAAATCCGTGCCGACAACAGCGTTAATCAGCTGCTGTGTCGTCAGCTGGTTACGCAGCGCCTGCGCGTACTGATCGGCCGTCATGCCCATCTGATTCACAATGCTGTTATAGCGCGCGTTGTCGAACTTGCCGTTAGACTGGAAGGCCTGCGTGGAGAAGATCGCTTTTTTAACCTGATCGTCGCTGATGCCCAGCCCAAGGCTTTTGGCATATTGATCCAGCAGCGCTTCGTCAATAAGACGGTTCAGCGTCTGCTGACGCAGCGTTTTCATATAGCTTTCGTTGGCCGCCAGTTCGGAGAACTGTTCGCCAAGCTGCTGCTGCATGCGGTTGCGCTCGCCCGCAAAGGCGTTCTCAAACTGCCCGCGACCGATCTCCTGGCCATTCACTTTTGCGGCATAGTTGGCGCTACCGCCGATGAGGTAACTACTCACGCCGGTCAATATGAACGACACGATAATGATACCGAAAATAATCTTGAGCACGAGACTGTTAGCAGCCGTGCGTAAGCTGTCCATCATGGTGTAACTACACTCCGCTGTATGTGACTGGTTACCTGACGCTCACGGAGAATCCTGACCGTCGCGCGTAAAGGCGTATTGTGACAAGAAACCAGGGCGATTGTCAGCCCACAACAAGCATAAACTCGCATAAATCAGCTCTGGACAAACAAAAAAGGCACATCAAATGATGCGCCCTTGTACTTTTCGGCTTCCCTGAAGCGAGAAAGCAATCAGTTTACTGCGTCTTTCAGCGCTTTACCGGCACGGAAGCCAGGTACTTTAGCGGCAGCAATGGTGATCTCTTTACCGGTCTGAGGGTTGCGGCCAGTACGGGCAGCGCGCTCTTTAACAGCAAAAGTACCGAAACCTACCAGTGCAACGTCATCCCCAGCTTGCAGAGATTCAGTAACAGAAGCAATTAAAGCATCTAACGCACGTCCAGCTGCAGCTTTAGAAATATCAGCACCAGCAGCAATTTTGTCAATCAGTTGAGATTTATTCACTGTTCTCTTCCTCTCTTTATAATTTATATCGCGCCTGAATCCTTCACAACGCGACCGCGCAGCAGTTATATCAGGCCTGCCATGAGCTTACAACACCCGTTGTTGATGGCTGACCTAATCAGCAATCTAAATTAGCTATACAAAAAAAGGCTGGCAAGTACGAAATGACTTACCAGCCCAGTTTTTATTGACGCTCTTTGCGCGAGGTCACTATTTTGCGGTTACAACCTGCATTCCGGACGGCTCATTCTGCAGCGCGAGACTCAGAACTTCTTCAATCCGCTTCACAGGATGGATCTGCAGATCGGCAATCACGTTGTCAGGAATTTCTTCCAGATCGCGTTTGTTTTCGTCCGGGATCAGAACGGTTTTGATGCCGCCGCGATGCGCCGCCAGCAGTTTTTCTTTTAAACCACCGATGGGCAGAACCTGACCGCGCAGGGTAATTTCACCGGTCATCGCCACGTCGGCGCGAACCGGGTTACCCGTCAGGCAGGAGACCAGTGCGGTACACATCGCGATACCCGCGCTTGGGCCGTCCTTCGGCGTCGCACCTTCCGGTACGTGGACGTGGATGTCGCGTTTTTCGTAGAAATCAGGGTTGATACCCAGTTTCTCCGCGCGCGCGCGCACCACGGTCAGCGCCGCCTGGATGGACTCCTGCATCACTTCACCCAGCGAGCCGGTGTAGGTGAGCTTGCCTTTGCCCGGCACGCAGGCGGTTTCGATGGTCAGCAGATCGCCACCCACTTCCGTCCACGCCAGGCCGGTAACCTGACCCACGCGGTTTTCGTTGTCCGCGCGGCCATAGTCAAAGCGCTGAACGCCCAGATAGGCATGCAGGTTTTCGCCGTTGATCACAATGTGCTTCAGGCTCTTATCCAGCAGCAGCTGTTTAACCGCCTTGCGGCACAGTTTAGAGATCTCACGCTCGAGGCTACGCACGCCCGCTTCACGGGTGTAGTAACGGATGATGCCCACAATCGCGCTGTCTTCAACGGTCAGCTCACTGGCCTTCAGCGCGTTACGCTCAATCTGCTTCGGCAGCAGGTGCTGCTTGGCGATGTTCAGCTTCTCGTCTTCGGTATAGCCGGAGAGGCGGATCACTTCCATACGGTCCAGCAGCGGAGCCGGAATATTCATGGAGTTAGACGTCGCCACGAACATCACGTCGCTCAGATCGTAGTCCACTTCCAGGTAGTGATCGCTGAATGCCACGTTCTGTTCTGGATCAAGCACTTCCAGCAGAGCAGACGCCGGATCGCCTCGCATGTCAGAAGACATTTTGTCGATTTCGTCGAGCAGGAACAGCGGGTTTTTCACGCCCACTTTAGCCATTTTCTGAATCAGTTTACCCGGCATCGAACCGATGTAGGTCCGGCGGTGGCCGCGGATTTCCGCTTCATCGCGTACGCCGCCCAGCGCCATACGGATATACTTACGTCCGGTCGCTTTCGCGATGGACTGGCCCAGAGAGGTTTTACCCACCCCTGGAGGCCCAACCAAACACAGGATTGGCCCTTTAATTTTGTTCACACGGCTTTGTACCGCAAGGTACTCAAGAATGCGGTCTTTCACGCGCTCAAGGCCGTAGTGGTCGGTATCGAGGATTTCCTGGGCCTGACGCAGGTCTTTTTTGACCTTGCTGCGGGCGTTCCACGGAACCTGAACCATCCACTCGATGTAGCCGCGCACGACGGTCGCTTCAGCCGACATAGGAGACATCATTTTCAGCTTCTGCAGCTCGGCTTCCGCTTTCTCTTTTGCCTCTTTCGGCATTTTCGCCGCGTCGATCTTACGCTTCAGCGCTTCGTTTTCATCCGGCGCGTCGTCCATCTCGCCGAGCTCTTTCTGAATGGCCTTCATCTGCTCGTTCAGATAGTACTCACGCTGGGATTTTTCCATCTGCTTTTTCACGCGGTTGCGAATACGCTTCTCAACCTGCAGCAGATCGATTTCAGACTCCATCATCGCCATCAGATATTCCAGACGCTCGTTAACGTCGGACATCTCCAGCACGGACTGTTTGTCCGCAAGCTTAAGCGGCATGTGCGCCGCGATGGTGTCTGCCAGACGTGCGGGATCGTCGATGCTGTTGAGC
>AGFT01124421.1_pt1 | contig 40899 bp, 48 predicted proteins | sample 305848 | NCBI WGS metagenome assembly AGFT01 (sample SAMN02954282, study PRJNA62043) | ant fungus garden metagenome | biome: terrestrial; feature: Atta colombica fungus garden; material: fungus garden; isolation source: Atta colombica fungus garden bottom | host: Atta colombica | place: Panama...
CCTACATTCCGGGCACCGTGAATAAACTGGACGCCTCCACGCCGGAAATTCAGCGCGAGTTCTTTGATTTCTACCGCACCGAGCGCGGCGGCTACACCCCGCAGGGCGAGAAAGAAGCGCTGACGACAAAACCGATGCTGAGCAGTATCGGCAAGTTTATGAACTTCTACCCGTTCAACGACATTGAAACCATTTCACCGCGCCCGATGCTGTTTATCACCGGCGACCGGGCTCACTCAAAAGAGTTCAGCGAGGACGCTTTCAAACGCGCCGCTCAGCCTAAAGAGCTGTATGTCGTCCCGGGAGCAGGGCACGTCGATCTGTATGACCGCACGGACGTGATCCCCTTCGACAAGCTGACGGACTTTTTCCGCAAGAACCTGAAATAACGCCTTCAGTTAAGGAGCATGAGACATGAACTACAAACATCTGGGCCGAACGGGCCTGCGGGTGAGCCGCATCGGTCTTGGGACCATGAACTTCGGTGAGCTGACGGATGAGCCGACCAGCTTCAGGATCATGGATGAGGCTGTCGACGCGGGTATCAACTTTTTCGATACCGCCGATGTTTACGGCGGGCCGCAGTCGCCGGATATGGCAAAGGGGTACGGGACATCCGAAGAGATCATCGGTAATTGGCTCGCGCGCAGCGGCAAGCGTGACCGGATCGTGCTGGCCACAAAAGTCTATCAGCCGATGGACACGGGGCCGAACGATAAGTATCTGTCCGCCTACCATATCCGCCGGGCATGCGAAGCCAGCCTGAAAAGGCTCAAAACCGACCATATTGATCTCTACCAGATGCACCATATCGACCGGAACACCCCCTGGGAGGAGATCTGGCAGGCCATGGAACAGCTGATCCGCGAGGGTAAAATCAGCTACGTGGGCAGCAGCAACTTTGCCGGCTGGGACATTGCCACTGCACAGTGCAAGGCTGACGCGCGTAACCTGCTGGGGCTGGCATCCGAGCAGAGCCTGTACAACCTGACCCAGCGCACGGTTGAGCTGGAGGTCATTCCTGCGCTGCGCCACTACGGCATTGGCCTGATCCCGTGGAGCCCGGTCGGGATGGGGATGCTGGGCGGCGTGCTGCGTAAAATGGCGGAGGGGCGCCGGGCCGCACCGCACATGCAGGCGCGAATCAATCACCTGCGGCCACAGCTGGAAGCCTGGGAGCAGCTATGCGATGAAATGGGTGAAACGCCAGCAGACGTTGCGCTTGCCTGGCTACTGCAAAATCCGGTCGTCACCAGCGTCCTCAGCGGGCCACGCACGGTTGAACAGCTTCGCCAGAATCTTAACGCGCTGTCCGTAACGCTAACGCCTGAAACGCTTGAAAAACTGGATGCCATCTGGCCCGGACCGGGCGGGGAAGCGCCTGAAGCCTACGCGTGGTAAGCATTTATCAGCGTTAACAATTACCGGCCTTCGGGCCGGTAAGCTCGTTATTTCAGTTAAAATTATTTATTACATAGCGCTCAAATATTAATAGAATGACCTGAGTTATCTGATAAAGACGGTAATTTACCTCATAAGGTCGGTCATGAAATCCCTCAGCTTGCCAGACATTTATCTTTCAACAAATTTAAACACCATTGGGATGTGGGAAGATAATGCTGGGATCGGGAAAATCAGAGAGGAAAACTACTACGACCCGGTAAAACACGCTCTGGCAACAGGCATAAAGCCGCCTGTGCCATGTTCGGTCTCGCAGCTTATTGATGAATTGAACGAGCTCACAAAGGGCGATCCCCTCGCCGACATCCTGCCAGCACACAGTTTCCATTTCACCTTCTTACCGCTGACTCTGCCACTCTATGAGGCAAACGAGCGATTGCCCGCGAAAGTTGAGCAATTGAAAAAGATCTGGGCTGCATATCATTCGAAAAGGATTGCGATCGGGAACCTTCGTTTAATCGCTTTGCCCAGCCAGTTGTTACTGGCGGGTATCCCAGATGAGGCAGCGATAGCGATGCGTCAGTCATTCTGCGAGAAAATTCTGGAATCTGACTGGAAAGATGAGCTGCTGATGCGGCACGGCAGCAGTCCATTACCGGCGCCGTTCTGGCACAGCACGATCCTGCGTTACAGCGCTGCTTTTATACCCGCAACCGTGCGGGAATTTTTTTTGGAACGTCAGGAAATTGATTACGGAGATGTCGTCGGAGAATTGACGTTAGCGAGGATAAATTATAATTGGGAAAAATTTTATCCATTAGAGGTTTAGTATTGGCGACGTAGCTTCATGCCGGATGAAATTGATGTATTCCGCAGTGTAAACGGGCGAGCTCAGGTTCGCTCCTCGCGTAACGCAGTACCTTGCCCCCGCCCGCTTTGATAAGTCAGCCATCCCTCACAGAATGGCTGCATATTTTTTAATTTAGTGAAATACGAACCACGCTATCCGGGCCTTTCGTCGTGTTGTCGTCATTAAAGTCCTGCTTCACCGTTACGTATAACGTTTTACCGTCCGGTGTTACCAGGAGGCTGTTTGGACGGCTGTTGAACGTCCAGCTGTTTTTCACAGCATAACTGCCGGCGTCAAGCTGCAGCACCTTCTTTGACTCGCGCTGGCTAATGAAAATTTCGTTGCGCCTGGCGTCAAACTTAATCCCCAGAGCATCCCCCTCAAGGCGCTTAATAACTTTCCCGCTGCGCTCATCAAATACCAGGGTGGTTTTGGCCTTTGAATCATCGGTCACGAACAGACGCCCGGTGGCCGGATCTTCTGCCATATTCAGGAACAAATACGTTTTTTTATCGCCGGGCGTCCAGCGCTGTTCGATTTTATGCGTGTCCGGGTTAATCACCAGAATTTCACCTCCGCCATTGGCGGCATAAATGCGGTCCGTTAGCGGCGAATAGATAATCCCCGTCACCCATTTTCCGGCATTCTCGATGCGGGCTTTTAGCGTCATGGTGCTGGCATCAACCACGGAGATAAACCCAGGGTCGGCAACGCCGCCGATAAACAGTAGACCCTTGTGGAAGAGGATTTCACGCGCACCAACCGGATCGCCATCCTTATCTTTACCTTTAAACATCAGGCGCTGCAGCACCTTGCCGCTTTGCACGTCTACTTTCGATACCCCGCCATCCAGGGTGTTGGTTGTGTAGTAGACCTTGCCATTATCGTCCGCCGCCATGCCGAAATTTTTCAGGTCGGTATGGGTTTCACCTTGCGTGGCAAGCGTTGTGGGATCCAGCTTATAGAGCACCCCGCCGTTGACGTTTTTGAAACTCTGCGCGCTCGCGATGTACAGCGCATTTGCCGCTGGGGAGTAAACCATCTCATACAGACCGTCAGCGAGTTCGCGCTGCTTGAGCGCAGCAGCATCCAGGGTAGCTGCTGACGCCGTTACGCTGAGGGTTAGCGCCGCAGTAAGAACGCTGAAGCCCCATGCCTTTCCTTTTAACCATTGAGAGTTGTTCATTTTTTATTCCTGTCTTACGAGACGCGGTAATTTTTTATAAATATACGTTTATTTACATTTAACTTACAAAATGACCTGTGCATAATAAAGCAAATAATTATCATTTCCATTCTTATTTAGATAAATGATTTGCAAAAACGACAACTACTGACAGGTAACATGATGATTCTTAAAGGCAGGGTTAATCGCGCGAAAGCGTCCGCAGGGCTTATTCCTTCTCCCTTCTCACTATCACTCTTTGCGCTGGCGATGTACGCCGTCATGCATCCGGCACAGGCGGATGACAATACAAATGAACAAGAAATGGTTGTCTACGGCGACGGGAATGGAAGCGCCGACTCGGAACAGGATTATGCGGTAAAAACAACGCGTTCAGGCACCAAAATGCTGCTGACGCCGCGCGACATCCCCCAGTCAGTAAGCGTTGTCACGCGCCAGCGTATGCAGGATCAGGATCTGCAAACCATTGACCAGGTATTAACCAATGCTACCGGCGTTTCGTCGCAGCAGGTTGATAGCGAGCGTTCGAGCTACTTTTCCCGCGGCTTTGAGATCACCAACTTCGCCTATGATGAGATCCCCACATCAATGGGCGACGCGTGGAACTTTGGCGATGCGCAGGAAGATACCGCCATTTACGATCGTATCGAGATTGTGCGCGGCGCGAACGGCCTGTTAACCGGTGCTGGCGACCCGGGCGCAACGGTGAACATGGTGCGCAAACGTGCCGATAGCAAAACCTTCAGGGGCAACGTCAGCGCAAGCTATGGAAGCTGGAACAAACAGCGTTACGTAGGCGACATCTCCGCGCCGCTCAATTCCGACGGCAGCCTGCGCGGGCGCGTAGTGGCAGGGTATCAGGATCAGGACAGCTGGCTCGACAGATATGGCAAGCGCAAAAAATTTCTCTATGGCGTCATTGAAGGCGATGTCACGGAACACACGACGGCCTCGCTGGGCTGGGATTATCAGCAAACAAACACCGCCAATCCGACCTGGGGCGGATTACCCAGCCTGTACAGCAACGGCAGCCGCACCCATTACGATCGCAACGTCAACACCTCGGCGGACTGGACGGGATACCGCGTAGAATCACGTAAAGTATTTGCTAACCTCACCCACAGCTGGGATAACGGCTGGTCGGTTCGTTTCAATGGAACCCACGGCGAGCAAACGTTCAACGACACCCTGCTCTACGTGATGGGCAATCCGGACGCCACCACCGGTGAAGGTGCATCAGGCTGGGGAAGTAAGGATCGCGGCAAGCGCACTCTGGACTCCTTTGATACTTACGCAAGCGGGCCTTTTGAACTACTGGGGCGTCAACATCAGCTGATGGCCGGGGCCAACTATAGCCGACAGCACAATGCCACCTTCAGCAAAGATGGGCCGATGGACAGCGCTCGGATTGGCATCTTCAACAACAGCTGGGACGGCAGCGTGGCCGAGCCGGAATGGGGCGACTGGTATCAAAATGCGGATGATATCGTGCGGCAAAAATCGGCGTATACGGCGGCACGCCTGTCGCTGGCGGATCCGTTGTCGCTGATCGTTGGCGCACGTTATACCCAGTACAGCTCAGACGGCAGCAGCGGCGATATGCGTAAATACAACACCACGCCTTACGGCGGGCTGGTGTATGACATCAATGACAGCCTTTCCGCCTACGCCAGCTATACCTCAATTTTTGCTCCGCAAACCAAACGTACGAAAGAGGGAACATGGCTCTCTCCCGTCACCGGTAAAAACTATGAAACCGGCCTGAAGGCAGACTGGATGGACGGTCGACTAACCACCAACGTTGCCGTATTCCGTATCGAACAAGAGAACGCGGGGGAGGCCATCAGCGGAGAATTTGTTAATGGATCCAGCGAACAAGCTTATCGCGCAACCAAAGGCGCAGTGAGCAAAGGGGCGGAATTTGAGGTAAACGGTGCCGTGACCGACAACCTGCAGCTTACCTTCAGCGCGACCCGCTACGTTGCCCGTGATTCAGATGGCCGTTTCAACAGCTTCGCGCCGCAAACGCAGCTGAAGATGTTCAGCCGCTACCGCGTCCCGGCGCTTCCGGATCTGACCGTAGGCGGCGGCGTGAACTGGCAGAATAGGGTGTACAAAGACGTCACCGGTCCGGACGGCGAGACGCAGCGCCTCTATCAGGGCAGCTATCCGCTCGTCGATTTGTTCGCGCAATATCAGCTGACGAAACGGCTGGCGGTGCAGGCAAACGTGCGTAACCTGTTCGACCGCGAATACTACTCCTACCTCGATGACTCTGCCGTGTATGGCGAACCGCGTAGCGTCTCGGTAAGCATGAATTACACATTCTGATGTAGTCAGCGTATCGTTATTCCGGCTATCACCTGTTCCGAGTCTACCGGCCTTCGGGTCGGTAGTGAGGCCGGGACTTTGTTGAGCCACCCGTTTTTTCAGCGCCGGGGGCGTATTTGAAGTCCCTAAACGTTCTACCGGTTGGCTTAATCAGCAGGGCCATTTAGCCGCTATCGCGGAGCCTATTCTCAGTCTGGAGAGGGGGATGTTGAGGGGAAATGCGAATGAATGCTTTATAAGCATCACTGTCGGATGACGGCGGAAAAGCGTTAATCGCACTAACGAATGCGATAATATGCGCCATCACTTAGCGGAAATTTTCTTACACAGGACCAAAGGGATATCATCCTGCCGGATTAGATAGCTTCCTTCATCCTGCTGCTGAAGCTGATAGAGATAATCCACATTTTCACTGGTAACAGTGAAGGGGAGCAGGTAAGGGAAATCATCACTGATTGCTTCCTTGCCGAGAGAATTCTTGAGGCCCGTAAAACGAACGTGGTAATCCTGACCGTCAGCCTGATAAACAACACCGGCGATTAATTTTACCGGTATGGTTACACCCGCCGGCGAAATATAGTCTCCTATGATTTGCAAACTCCCTTTTTCCCGGTACAGATAAAGAATGACTGCGGCATGCAGGCGGCTGCTGTTAACCTGGCTGTCAAAGGCCGATCTGCAGTGGATAATTTTTCCGGCTTCGCTGTGTTTCATATTCTGCAGAACATGAATGGAATAAATTAATATCAGCAAGCTGACCGCCAATACGGCTATTCTGATAATCGTAGATAGCCTGTTTTGCATACCCTGTCAGCCTTATTTTTGTTGTCGCACGAAAGAAGGAAAATACTGAGATGATTACGGTAGGAAGATATATATCTCAGTGGTAACGAGCCACAGTCGGCCGTAACGTAAGACCATTTTTTCAGAAGTCGTTCAGTTTCTCCGCTGGAAAGCTGTTGCTGCTTATTGGTGTAAATCTCACATCCATTATGTTTACCGGAAAACACATAGTCTCCGGTGAAATCATCATGACGGCTTAATCCATATTTACTGTATGCGATAAAGAATACCACCACCGAAAGAACAATCAGGAGCAAAGAAGCAGGCATAAGAAGACGGACCGCCAGAGAAGGTGCTGTTCGTCTAATCATCGTATTATCGCCATCGAAACGATGAAATTGGTCCCGGCGTTCATCCGGGGAAAAAACAGGATTATTATGGCCGTCAGCGATCGTCACCGACAGCGCTTCATTAAAGCGGAAGCCCTGTCGGGGGACGGTGATGATAAAATCATCACTGCTTTCTGCAACCTTCCGGAAAGCCTTGCGGGCAAGAAGAATATTCTGATACAGGGTGTTTGGCGAGACGTCCTTACTGCCTTCTCCCCAGCCGGCTTTATATAGCTCCTCCTGGCTGACGATATTTCCCTGCGCCGCCAGCAGCGCTTCAAGACAGCGGGCACAGGGCTCATTCAGTACTTCCGAAAGGTCTGGGTGGAGCAGGTTGGCCAGTGCGTTCTGCCCGCTGTGAAAGACTAACCTGCCGTCGATCAAAAACGTTTTATCCATGACTCCCTGCCTGCCGACTGAATTTCTACCCCTTCCGAGCTTAGTTCACCCTTTCTCCTGCTGCTATAAAAAACTTCAGGTATCTTAACCTGCATCAGCGAATATGGTTTTTTTGCTATTTATTTCAGTGAATTACCCGTCATGCACTCTGGCAAAGATTCTCATCAGTCTTAATTAAGGTGTTGATCCCTTTACCCGGGTGCTGCAGGTGCTAAGCTGCGGTCAGAAAGAAAAATCCTGGCCGCTTCGGACAGCCAGTTTAACTGAAACCGAATGAAAAAGGGGTAAAGCTCGACAAAAGGAAAAAAAATGGCATAAAACACTTCATGAAATTTATGGGCTATTTAAGAGAAAGGAAAAGCTAAGCTGATATGAATCCAGTATGCCAGACTGAAAATATAACTTATATCAGAGTTAATGCCTGGTGAATCCATGGTTATCAGGTAAGTGTTTTTAGTAAAATATTTCGTTTGATATTATGTGTTTAATTTAATTACTATACTGTGAGGAATTGTGAATTACGCTCGGCGCTATTGCGGGAATGCAGGGTATGAATATGGAGATGCCTACCTTTGAGAAAATTTGGTTATATTCTGGGTGATGACAAAAATGGAGTGATAGTTCTGCGGGAAAACCGAGTCTTGATATCGTTAAAAATCCAGAAAAATATTCAGAGTCATGTTTATCTGAGGCAAACAATGTTTCGGTTGCTCGAGTTTTTGCTGGAAAAAGGAAAGTCTGGCCTGCTCCTTGATGAAATAATCATGAAAGCCGTATGGGAAGGCTATGGTCTCAGATCCTCAGCGCCACGCCTATGGCAGGTGATGCACGAATTAAGGAAGAAGCTCGATGAGCTTGGCGTTGAAGATAATTTTATCCTACGCGTGGAAGGTCGGGGTTATATAGTGAATGCCGCAAGTTATGAGCCCGTCTATATCAGAGCATCCTACGATCGTCTGAGTCGATTTGTATTGGCTCGTCAACAAAACACAGATACAGTTAAACGATTGAAGTAAATTACTGTACTTCGGACATTATACCCCTTTAGTGCTAGTTACGGCGCGTTAAAGAACATTTTTTAGAATGCAAGCCAAAAGGATTTAATTATCTTTTTTCAAACCACGCTCATATCACCTTCGTGAGGGAACTCTACATATTAGAAAAATTTAAGCATCTCATATTTCTTACCTCAATATTTTATTTCACCAATACCAAAGGAACGCCTTATGCATACCTTATTTAAAATGAAGTATCTGGCTTTGCTGGTTGCTGTCTCTTTTAGCGCTTCTGCAGAAATTATTTTTGCAGGAGATACAAAACAAACGAATATTAACGGCTCATTAACATCTTTTAAAGGGAATATTGTTGTTGGCAGTGCGGATCCCAGTGGTACCCCTGAAGCGCCTGCCGGGGAATTACGTGTAAACGAGGGTAGCCAGGCCACAGGAGACAGCAGCCTGTATATCGGAAATTCCTCGGGCGCTACAGGCCTTGTTACCCTGACAGGTGCGGGAACGTCTCTTACTATGGCTAAAAATATATTAGTCTCTGTTATGGCGGGATCGTACGGAAGATTAAATGTGCTTGATGGTGCAGCATTGACATCTGAATTTTATGGCTCAGGTGCCGGCAGCGTCGGTTATATGCGGGATTCCACCGGGGAGGTCAACATCTCTGGACAGGGCTCAGTCTGGAACAGCAATGGAGCACTAAACGTTGGGGAAAACGGAAACGGTACCTTAACTATCGACAAGGGCGGCGTTGTTAATGCTAAACAGGTTTCAGTAGGGCTCTATGCTGGCTCTCAGGGGCTTGTCAATGTTGATAACGGAACGCTGATATCGTCCGGTTACACTGTTATTGGGAATAATGGTACCGGTGTGATGAATGTTTTAAATGGCAGCCAGGTCACAAACTCCTTTACCGTACTCGGTAACGTCAATGGGCGCGGGGAACTGAATGTTTCAGGTCCGGGCACAGTTTACAACAGCCTGGATCACGTACATGTTGGTTCTAACTCTCAAGGCAGCGGGATCCTTACAGTATCCGATGGGGCCACATTAAACACGTCGTTATCCGGCACCTCGACAATCGGCGAATCGCTGGAAGTGGGGCGTCTTGCCAAAAATACTACGGGTAAGGTACTCATTACCGGTAATAATTCAAAGCTCGACACCAACGGGGGCCGAACCATAATCGGTAATATGGGCAGCGGAAGTCTGACTCTTCAAGAAAAGGGAGAACTGATGACTGAGGATATTACACTCGCCGCTAGCGTAGGGTCAGTTGGCAAGCTTAATATTGGTGCTGCGGCCGGTGAAGCAGCAGCGTCAGCGGGTCTCCTTAATCCGTCTGCAGATATCAATTTTGGCGAAGGTGAGGCCACTCTGAATTTTAACCATATTAACAGTGATTATATCTTTGGGAATAAAATTCAGGGAACCGGTAACGTTGATGTTAATAATGGCGAGACCGTATTGACTGCGCAAAATACCTGGATTGGAGCCACAAATGTTAATAATGGTATCCTCAAAGCCGGTGCCGAAAATACCTTTAGCCGCAATGCGACCTATCGGATTGCTGAAGGTGGCATGCTCGATCTGAACGGCTATAGCCAGACGATTGGAAGCGTAACAAACAGCGGAATTATCAGTTTGAGTCGTGAAAACCCTGGCACCGTTTTGACCATTAATGGAGATTATGTTGGTGATGGAGGTCTCCTTAGCCTTGGGACCCGCCTGGGCGATGACAGCGCCTTAACGGACAGGGTAGTGATTTCGGGCAGCACTTCCGGGAGCAGTGAGGTTGCTGTGACAAATCTCGGTGGATCCGGGGCGGCGACGCTCAATGGAATTGAAATTATTTCCGTGGCCGGAGACTCAAAAGGTGATTTCACCCAGCAGGGACGTATTGTTGCTGGGGCCTGGGAATACACGCTTGCGCGTGGTATGGGTCAAAATAATGCCAACTGGTATTTATCCAGTACGGCAGAGGTAGTACCGCCTGAGGGGGGAGAGGAGCCCGGTCCAAAACCCGCTCCAGAACCTGTGCCAAACCCTGATCCTGAGCCAACCCCAGAACCGGTACCCAATCCTGAACCTGAGCCAACCCCAGAGCCTGAACCCGGCAATAATGGCGGCGAACCTGGTACCGATACAAGCGCTGGCGGTGACAGTGGCAAAGGGATTCATATCCTGAGACCTGAAGGAGGCGCTTACGCTGCGAATGCCTATGCTGCTGATAATATGTTCATTACGACGCTTTCAGATCGACTGGGCGAGACTGAATACACTGACATGATGACCGGCGAACGCAAGTGGACCAGTCTGTGGATGAAGCACTCCGGAGGTCATACCCGGTTCAGTGATTCCACCGGGCAGCTCAAAACGAAAAGCAATCGCTATGTCCTGATGCTTGGTGGTGATTTAGCGACAGCCTATTCCGATGACGGTGCCGCTTTCCGCTTCGGCGCACTCGCAGGCTACGGATACAATCACAGTAACACCCGGTCAGGTTTATCAGGCTACCATGCTAAAGGTGTTGTTAATGGTTATACGACGGGCCTTTATGGCACATGGTATGGTGCGGGAAATAGTGAAAGGGGCGCCTATGCCGATGGCGTTTTCCAACACAGCTGGTTTAACAACAGCGTAAACGGTCAGCAACTGGCGGAAGAAAAATATAGCGCTAAGGGTTTCAGCGCCTCCCTCGAGACAGGTTATGTATTCCCGATGAGTGAAGGGACGCAATCAGTCTCCTGGTTTGTTCAGCCAAAAGCAAAGGTTCTCTGGTCAGGCATTAAAACGAATGATTTCAGAGAAACGAATGGAACCGTTGTAAAAACAAAAGGTGAAGACAATCTTACGACCAGTCTTGGATTAAAAACGTTCCTTAAAGGGCATCATGCGATTGATAACCATAAAGAACGTAATTTTAAACCATTCGCTGAGGTGAACTGGATCCATAACGTTAATAACCGCGGCGTTGATATGGATGGCATTAACGTCAGTCAGTCAGGAACACGTAACATGGGGGAACTGAAAGTGGGAGTAGAAGGGCGGATTGCGCCGGATCTGAATATTACTGGATATGTTAACCAGCAGATTGGCGGATACGGATACTCTGACACCTCTGCATCGCTTGGTATCAAGTACTCGTTTTAAATAGTTAAGGCAGCCCTTAAAGGGCTGCTTTTTTATAACTGTTCGCCGGATAATTATAAAAGTCAGAAGCATGAGCTTTTCTGAATGCCAGGGGATTTTTAAATCACCACAAATTTATCGTTAAAAAGATACTTATCTAATCTGTATTTCCACTATTTTAACCCGCTAACCGGACGGAGTCAGTCAGATCGGACGGGCGCATCACCGGCAACTCAATGCCCACCTCAGGGGGAGGAACTGAACCAGCAGCCTGCTGAGCTGGGCATTATTCTCTCGTGCCTTGTTACGCTATGCATCCCGGGTAGGGAAGGTTGTGCTGTTGATGAGCGTGGATTAACGGATGACTGTGCGGCGCTGCTGCCACTGGCGGAGTTCAGCGGCATCGAAAACCACCAGTCGGGAAGAGAGGTGGACGGGGCGGGGAAAGTCGGTGTTTTTAATCAGGCGGTAAACCGACGATGCACTCCTCGCCAGAAACTGGACCAGTTGCCGGATACGCACATTGCCGCTTCTGCCGGCAGCTTTGAGCGAAGAGCTGACTTCGCTGTTAACGTATTCTCCAGACTTCCACCTAAAAGTGTGCTTAAATCAAAAGGATCCCCCTAAAAAACATACTGTTGGCCTGATAGCTCAGGAGATAAAATTGCGTATTCAAACAAAGCGATTGTACATTCGCCCAGTAATCTCATCAGATGTAGACGATCTTTTCAAAATCTATGGTGATCCCGCTACGAATACGTTTAATCCTGCGGGACCCTATCCGAATATTGACCATGCAAAAACGGTTCTGAACGGCTGGCTCGATCACTGGCAAACTCGTGGGTTCGGCAACTGGGCAATTTCGCTTCTTGCTGACTCAGAAAAAATTATCGGTTTTGGCGGGCTCAGGATCCGTCGTTATGGGGATCTCATTGTTAATAATCTTGGATATCGATTATCTACAGAGGCCTGGGGGAGAGGCTTGGCCACTGAATTTGCTTCACACGCGATAAAATTTGGATTTGAGGAGTGTAAACTCACGGAGATTTCAGCGGTTGTCCGAGAGAATCATCTTGCATCGCAGAAAGTGCTTCAGAAAACGGGGTTGAGATTTATCAAAAAGATCCATGACGTTAAAGATGCGCCGCCAAGCCTTCTGTATTCAATAAAAATGAATGAATGGTTAAGTAACTTATCGTGAACACATACATTCAATATTCACTTAAGGTTCATCCGCGGATTTCACATACTCATTTGGGGTACGTACGTTTTTAAAATATTTTTTCTTGTGTTAATTCATTCTTACCTGAGCTCAAAAACGCTTTCTTCACAACGAAAGGCCATAAAATGAATATCGAAGCATTTGCTTTTGGCACTACCAACTGGGGTGAAGTCGAAAAAACAGAACATCCAGGGGAAACAGGTATGGCCTACTGGCGCACACAATTTTTCGGTCACAAGCCGAACCAAATCCGTGTGCGAATGGTTGAATATACCCCTGGTTACCTTGCGGATCATTGGTGCAGTAAAGGCCATGTCCTCTTTTGCCTGGAGGGAGAGCTCGAAACGCTGCTCGCCGATGGCCGTAAATTCACTTTAACTGCGGGGATGAGCTATCAGGTTGGTGATAACGCAGAACCACATCAGTCCAGAACCGCGACAGGCGCCAAACTCTTTATTGTGGACTGACGGATTCGTCGTTGTTGCGATTGCGACGTCGGGTCCTGGTACAGAGCGGAGAAGCTAACCACTATCAACCGCCTCTCGATAATTGCGGACAAAGAGAACCGGACTAGCGCATTGAATTTTATAATTTTTCGGCATCAGTTGTATTAGTTGCTACATGAACAGACGTCTTGTGGACAAGCTTATACTTGCCGTACGCATTGTTTGCATTAACTGAGGAAGTTGATCCGGGCGGATGCCTGGCATGTTTTTGTTCTGCGGTTTCTCGAATGCTTTCCCGATGTTTACGCTGGGAACCGCAGCAATCAGGCCTGTATTCTGCGCATAAATCATGACTTCGTTAATACGCTGACAAAGGCGTCGAACAGTCTCTAATGCACCTCTGGCCTGAACCGGCTGAACTGCTTTAACCAGAGTATGAGCTTTAATCTCAGTCACACTCATATCACCGATTGCTGGAAAAACATCTCTCTCAAGCGAACGCCAGATATCGTCGGCATAGTCCTCTGTTACGCTGGCTTTCTTCACATTCCACAATGCTCAGCAACTAACAGGAAAGTGTTGGTTTGGCCTCTTGAGAATTTCTTACCTGTTCTTTCTGATGTTCTTGCGGATCAATGTCTTTCGTTAGTAATACTCGAGATTCAGCTCTGAGTTTACGCGCATCAGAAAGTGAGACGGCAGGGTAGGCACCGAAGCTCTGTTTGGTTCGCTGTTTTGTCAGCGGTCGATAGTAACGGAACTGCCAGAGCTTACTACCACTGGACTTGATTAATAGAGTAAGCCCGTCACCATCATACAGCTGTTAATCGGCATCTTTAGGTTTGGCGGCTTTGATTTCCGTATCGGTTAACGGCTTGGTTTTTCTTGCCATGGGGAGTCTCCATGCGTTTATGCCCAACGAAAACCATAGAGCTTTTCGTTGGGCCTAAAAGGTTCGGATTTAGTTAGTTGGCATCAGAGTTCGAGGGACAAATTGAAGGCACAAAAAAGCCCGCAGGGCTTGCGCCGTGCGGGCTCTTAGGACTTCATCGGATGACTCTGGTAATCACCGATGGAGAATTTGCTGGCGTCCTTGTAATTGGTGGGGTAGATGGTTGAGTTTGTTGGGGATTTTGATTTTTTGCGGGGAAGGGAAGGCGCAAAAAGAGTGGCGATGATGTTGATATGGAAGGGGTTTTTGTAACGTCATGATTTTTAAGTTTATTGTTGAGGGCTGGGTTTTGCGTGTTGGTTGAGGCTTTGGTGGAAGATGTAGGCTTGTCGCCTATAGCAGATCTGGCTGGTCTTACAAACAGGCCACTCTGTGCCAGGAGCGGACGTTAATTACATGTATAGCTAACTCTTACTCATTCCTCTCTTTGTACCGTTCCCGTTCTTTTACTACACATCCCACTGGCACCGCAGTGATAAACCAGCCCGGTGCAGATCATGATTCAGAGCATGACTTGAACCAGATTGTGCACAAATGTGAACAGTGTTATCGGCATTATGGGGTTTTTCACCCTCAAATCTGGCTGTATTCTTCTTCTCATCAAGTAAACACCACGCCCTGCTAAACAGAAGATGATTATGCAGGATATGGAATAACCCATATTTAAAGTGAGAGATTAAAATGTCTGATTCCCAGGTCGAACGTAATAAAGCTGCTTTCCGTCTTCTGATTGAAGATGCCATGCCTAACGGTCGTTTCGATGTGATTCGTGAGCTGGTCTCTAAAACAGCCGTCACCGAACGCGCTGGTTTTGCCAGCTTATATAATGCTCTCGGTGATGCGATCCCTGAACGTGGTAACTTCCTGGAATGGCTTGAGAATGGCTGGAAACCGCTTTCAGAAGCGCTTGGCGGCCAGAAAGTTACGATGCACCACGTGGTTGGTGACGGTAACACCGTTATGATGAAATGGTTCTACGAAGTTCAGCACAAAGGGACTTTCGTTGGCGCTCCGGCCACTAACAAAACCATTACATGGGAAGAAGTCGGTATCGCACAGTTCAATGGCGACGGCAAAATTGAAAGCATGTGGTTTATGTGTGAAGAACTGAAACTGGCTGTCCAGATTGGTTATGAACTTAAGCTGAAATAACCGCAGCCCTCTCAGCCGTATACCCTCAATAAAACCATTCCCTGTAACGTTGTTGCAGGGAATTTTTTTACCCTAAATCCGGAAAACCCATATGAACGAAACTATCGAACTGCTGATGTCACATAAAAGCGATCGCAGCTATCTGGAGAAAGAAATCCCTGTCGATGTACTGGATAACGTCATTAACGCTGCATGGCGTGCCCCCACATCGGTCCACTCCCAGCAGGTTTCAGTGATCGTGACACGCGACCCTGCCACTAAAGCAAGAATTGCAGAGCTTTCAGGTGGACAGCCCTGGATTGCCCGTGCCCCGGTGTTTCTGACTTTTGTACTCGACCTGAATAAAACGCACAAAGGTCTGGAAGCTATCGGTGAACAGCAGCTGGCTCATACCAGTATTGAAGGGATTGTTTCCGGTACACAGGATGTCGGGATTGCGCTGGCATCTGCCATGCTGGCAGCCCGGGCGCAGGGCCTGGGTGTGGTACCGATTGGCGGTATAAGGAAAAACCCGCAGGAGATCATCGAACTGCTTGAACTCCCTGAAATGACATTTCCGATTAACGGCTTAACCCTGGGTTATGTGGATAAACCCGGGCACCTTAAGCCTCGTTTGCCGAATCATTCCTTCCGTCATGAAGAGAAGTACAGTACGGATAAAATGGACGCAATGATTGGAGAGCTTAATACAGAGCTTGTCGCTCACTGGGAGCGGATTGGCCGTAAAGACGGTGATAACTGGAGCCGGACTGTGGGTGATTACTACAATCATATCTATTACCCGGGCATTCTCCCGGGCCTGCTGAAACAGGGTTTTAAACTAGATAAATAAGCGAAAGCGGAGCCTGAGCTCCGCTTTTTTTTATGCTTTAGTCGTTCCCAGTAACGGAAGCGCGTTCAGCATATTTTTCAGGTTAATCGCATCCCAGGGGAGATGCTCGGCAATACCCAGCCCCACGATATCTGTCGCTGCACCGGCTTCGCTGATGATCCAGAGTACATCCTCGATATCCAGTTTCCCTTTGGCAACGCCATCCCAGGAAGGGGCATCCTTGTCTGTACGGGCAAACATCACGGCGCGGAATTTATGATAATCCAGAACATCCATATCAAAATGGACAGCAAGGTGTGTGATTTTTTCCTTTTCTATCCATTCGCGTATAGCAGATGTTTTTGCCTGCACATCCTCCGGTGAGCTGGTCTGAATGTTATGCGCGCTCAGAAACTCAGCTTCATACTCATTCGGACTATGAATACCGGCAATAAAGACTTTTGCGGGATCAACCGGGTGTGAAACACGCTTTGTCAGCGCCTCATCACCGTTACCCATCAGTGCGCCAAGCACGTGGGCATGCGCATTCTCATACTGCGCAGGTGTCATCACATCAGGATGGGTATCAATCCACAAAATACCAAACCCTTCCCCCCAGCGCTGGCTGAGCCACGCAAAGGGGTCAAGATCGACAAGGCAGTCTCCGCCCAGGACGGTCATACGATCGGGGGCATGTTTGCGGATAATTTCAGCCGCTTTATCAAGCTCGACCATCACTTCGCTGCGTCCACGGATGCCGTCTTCCACTGCATAGACTGTTCCCGTATCCGCGACCGGAACAGTCACCGTGGGTTCTTTCCCTTCCGGAGCCAGCCATGCGAGCATTTCAGCGCCGATTTTATAGGCTGGCAGGTTTCCCCCCAGCCATAAAGGGAAAATCAGTCTCAGGTCACTGTGATTCTTCATATATGTCTCCTTAAATTCGTTTTATGTCTGTTTGCCTGAGAAAGTATCGGTTTCGGATATGCTTTCCAGGCCCACAAAATCAGGCCGCTCAGTACAACCACGACTCCACCCGTTAAAAAATCCATCTCCAGTCCAGCAGTGTCCACAATCGTTCCGCCAATGGCAGAGCCTGCGGCAATAGAAACCTGCGCGGTAAGCGTAAACATGGCCGAACCCGCTTCAGGTGCATCTCCGGCTGCGTCTCTGTTACTGATATTCAGGCAAAGCGGTACAGCGCCCCAGGCGGCCCCCCATATCAGTACGCCAGCAATAAGTCCTGTGGAATGCTCCAGCCATGACATAAAGAGTAATGAGCCTGCGAGCATGACAAGTCCCACAGTCAGCGTTACCGGTAAATTCTTGCTCACAAAGTGGGGAGCAATGACATTGGCCATAAAGCCGGTTGCCCCAAAACCCAGCAGTACCCAGGATATCATTTGTGAATCAATACCCGTCTGTTTCAGTAGCGGGGCAAGGTAGGTGTAGGTGCCAAAATGCGTGCCGTATATGAGTGCAATAAGCAGCAAACTTTTCCTCCCACGCTGTCCTCTGGTGAATTCCAGCAAAGCCTTGACACGCATCGGCTCACTGGCCTTAATGGTGGGCAGAAAAACGGTTTGCATGATCAGTGATACAGTTGCCATAAGCGCTGCTGCACCAAAGGCTCCGCGCCAGCTGAAGGACTCCGCAACAAGGGAACCAAGCGGAACCCCAGCGATCATGGCAACGGTCACACCGCCAAATACAGCGGCAATCGCCGTCCCTGCTTTATCTGATGAAACAAGGTTTCCGGCGACGGCGAGACCCATTGCCCAAAAGGCCCCCAGACTGATGCCCGCCAGTGCTCTGCTAAACAGCATCATTGTCCAGGATACCGAGATGCCCGAGCTAACGGCCGATATCAACAGCAGCACCGACAATGTCATCAGCAATTTTTTTCTGTCTGTATTTCCGGCAGCAATCAGTACACCCGGTGCTGCTATAGCACCGAGTATTCCCGGCAGAGTCATCATCAGCCCTGCCTGCCCCGTCGTTATGCCAAAAGTCTCTGCTACTTCAGGCAGAACCCCCACCGGGATAAATTCCGTGGTCACGGATGAGAACGCCCCAATGGCCAGAGAGAATACCGCTAGCCAGTTATTCTGCTGTTTCAGAGTACTGTTTTGTTGCTTCGGCCTGACGTTCAGCATCAGTCCCCCAGATTCAGAATCACGGAACCTGTCGCCTGGCGCGACAGCAGCCTCTGGTAGCCAGCCTCCAGTTCGCCAGGTTTATAAATGCTGTCTATTACTGGTCGTAAGTGACCCTGTGCGGCAAGAACCATGAGTTGCTCAAGCCCTTCACTGTCCTGCTCCGGCGTATCGGAATGAAGCGCATACCCCTTCACACTTTTCTCCCGGCCGATAATATCGAGCAGATTGACAGAGGCTTCTTTGCCACCGGTAAAACCAATTGATATCAGCTGTCCCCTGCGACGAAGAGACGCAAGCAGTAGCGAGAAAAGGTGTCCGCCAACAGGATCAAAGGCCACATCAGCCCTTTTTCCTTCGGTTAAAGCCATGACATCTTCCACCACATTTCCATGTTGCCAGTTAATAACGAAATGGGCCCCTGCCTCTCGCGCCTGACGGGCTTTTTCATCTGAGGACACCAGAGCGATAACGCGGGCATTCGCCACCCGGGCAGTCTGAACCAGCGCGTGGCCGACAGAGCCTGTGGAGCCGGATATCAGAACCGTCTCCCCGGCCTGAACGCGGGCAATACGGTTCAGTGCATGCCAGGCCGTTAAATAGTTAACGGTCAGTGCAGCCCCCTCATCGAGGGTAATGGAGTCAGGAAGTGCCATGATCCTTCTGTTATCCACCACAACCCACTCCTGGAACATACCGTCTTCTGTTATCCCTAACTGACCGCCCCCATACACGGCAACGCGTGTTCCTCTGGGGAAAATATCACTCTCTTCAATAATCCCGGCCCCTTCATTCCCTAAAACCAGCGGAAGAGGCGTATCACCAAAGGCCCCGGTACGGATGGTATTCGACAGCTGATTGATGGACGCCCGATGTATTCGGACCAGTGACGTGCCGTCTCTTTTTTGCGGTATATCTCGCGATTCAATATTCATTACAGGAGTACTGCCTGTAACACGTGTAACGATAGCTTTCATAAACAGAAGCCTGTCTGGAAAATAGTATTGGTGCTCTAAGGATAAGGGCTGGATTGGAAAGAAAAAGAGGACAATAATGTTATCTGTATTCACAAATATGGATAATAACGGATGATGATGTTTAAGGTGGCCGGATGAATCAGGTTCTGGCTATGCGAGCCTATATCCGCACCGTTGAGGCAAAATCGTTCAGCCGTGCAGCCGACCAGCTCGACCTACCGCGATCGACAGTCAGCAAATTGATTACAGATCTGGAAAAACATCTGGGTGTGAAGCTGATACACCGAACCACGCGCTCGGTAAATATCACCGCTGAAGGATGGGAGTATTACCGGCGGGTAGTGAAGCTTGTCGCTGACATTGATGAAGCGGAACAGGCCGTAAGAGGGAAGAAAGATAAGCCACAGGGTCACCTGCGGATCGATGTTCAGGTCTCGTTTGCGCATAACCTCCTGATCCCGGCGCTGCCCGAGTTTAATCAGGAGTACCCCGATATCTCGATGGCGCTGGGGATCAGCGACAGAACGATCAACATTGTGGGTGAAGGCGTGGACTGTGCCATCCGGGCTGGCTCTGTTCAGGATCAGACTCTGGTTGCGCGGAAAATTACAGATCTTGAATACGTGACCTGCGGTTCTGCTGCTTATTTCAAAAACATGGGCATCCCCCGAACGCCCCAGGAAGTAGCTGACACACATAAAAAGATCATCTATTTCTCCTCCACTACCGGACGGATCGTACCGCTGACATTTACCCGGCAGGGTGAAACGCTGGAAATCACTGAAAGCCAGTTCTCTGCTAACGAAGGGGATGGGGTTATTAATATGATGCTGGCAGGGATGGGTATTGCACAGCATCTGAGGGCGTTTATTCAGCCTCATCTGGATTCAGGCAGACTGCTACCCGTTCTGCAAGACTGGCATCAGCCTGCTCTGCCGTTTTACGTCGTATACCGGCAAAATATACATCAGAATGAGCGATTAAGAGTCTTCATTGACTGGCTGATACGAAAGTTTGGTTAAGGTCTGTTTCTCGCTCAAAGCTGACCATGCTTTCTAATAATGCCTGCGCTTTATCTGGCTTGCAGGACTAAGGGCTTTACCAATCTGGCGTAGCAGAAAGGTACAGCCCTTGAAGTTATGGAATTATGGGCGTTCAGGTTCCCCGCTCTCCAGGCTGCGATGCACCGCCTCACAAATCCGGCTCACCGCCAGCCCGTCCTCTGCCGTCACCGGGTACGGCGAACGGTTCCTGACCGCGCGCACAAAGACATTGATAGGGTCGATACCGAAACCGCTGGCGATGCCGTTGCGGTAGTTGATGAAATAGCTGTTGGGCGTGAGCGTCATGCCCGGCGTGGTGATTTCCAGCCCCCGCTGCTGCGAGGAACTGCGGATATACGTTGCTTCGCAGAGAATATCGATACGCCCGTCGTTGTCCTTCGGAAAGCCCTCCGGCAGCACCCATGAGTTTTCCACCACCCACGAACTGCCGTCGGCCATTGTCAGCAGGCTCTGCACGCTGTCGAAGGTGTCCAGACCACATTCGACCATCAGCCGTTTCTGCCCGACGGCATACACCGACACCACTTCCTGGCCGGAGAGGTGGCGCACCAGGTCAAAGCAGTGTGAGCCGAGAAACCACACCGGGGAGCTTGCGCCCGCCCAGTCCAGCCATTCCGTCGGCACGCTGATGATATCGTCCATGCTGATATGGCCGCGCAGGATGCGCCCGGCTTCCGGTTTCTCCAGTTCAGCCTTAATGCGCATCACTGCCGGGTCCCAGCGTTTGTGGAAATCGACGCCGACCAGCAGGTCCCGCTGCTGCGCCATCTCCACGATAAGCTCGCACTCGCGTACTGAGGTGGCGAGCGGTTTTTCCGCCAGCACATGTTTGCCGTGGCGCAGGGCGGTGAGGATGGATTCAGTGTGGTACGGGTCAGGTGTTGCCACCGAGACCACGTCGATGGCTTCCTCCTGCAGCAGAACGTCCAGCCGGGTGTAGCCCATCACTCCGTACGCCATGGCAAGGTCGTCGCAGCGTTCTGCATCGGTGTCGCAGATGGCGACCAGTACCGTGTCCGGGTTATGGCGGTACGCGTTCATGTGGTGTTTACCGTAGATACCTGCGCCGACCACGGCGGCTCTGATTTTGTTCATTAGTGAGTCCTCAGAATAAGCCCAGGGAAAACAGCCAGCCAATGATGACGGCCAGCGGTCCGGTTAACTGACGCGAGAGCAGAAAGGCGGGCACGCCCTTTGCGATGGTCTCCGGCTTCGCCTCCTGCATGGAGAGGCCCACCGGCACGAAGTCGCAGCCGACCTGCACGTTGATGGCGAACAGCGCGGGCAGGGCGAAGGCCGGGGATATTGCCCCTGCGCCAATCTGGGTGCCTATCATCACGCCGATGACCTGCGAGATAGCTGCACCCGGCCCGAGCACCGGGGAGAGAAACGGAATGCCGCAGATGAGCGAGAGCAGCACCAGTCCCCACAGCGAGTTCGCCAGCGGCGTCAGGGCATGGGCAATCAGGCTGCCGAGTGCAGTTTCCTGCACCAGGGCAATCAGCAGCGAGACAAAGGCCATAAACGGGATGACATTGCGCAGCGACACGTCCACCGCCTCGCGGCTGGCTGCGAACAGCAGGGCGATAACGTGGCCGACGGCGGTGCCGGTCTGCTCGACCATGCGCACCAGTTTCTCCGTGCCGCGCGGTGGTGGTGTAGTGGTGATAACCCGTGGCGCAGGCTCCGGAGCCGTCTCCGGCTCGCTGTCCGGCGTTTCGGCGGTATCCACCAGAACCAGTTGTTCCATCGTCACGCCGGAGACGTAGTTATCCTCGTTAATAAACTGCGCCAGCGGACCGGCGCGCCAGGTGGGGAGCACGTTGATGGTCGGGATACCCTTCTGCGGATACAGGCCGCAGCGCAGGGACCCGGCGCAGTTAATCACCACGCACAGAATGTCGTTATCCGGCGGAATGTCAGAGAAGCCGTTAACGATTTCCGATTCGGTGAGTGCGCCGATTTCTATCGCCACCGGATGAATCTCCCGTCCGGTGAGCGACAGCACCTTTTTGCCGCTGCCAACGGGCAGCCACAGCCCTTTACCGTAGCCGCCGGGACCGGGGGGAATAAGCACCGTGTTCATGGCCGTCCCTCCGCAATCATCAGTTCGCCGTGGAGGTCACGCAGGTTCGGCACCGGGCCGGAGAGATGAATCGCCCCGACGTGGCAGGGATTCAGGTCACCATTGAACACCAGCGTCAGGTGGCCGAGTTCAAACAGCGCCTGCTGTGCACCTTTGCCGACGGCAGTCACCAGATAATCATGCCCTGCCAGCATCAGGCGGTCGCCGGGGAGTATCATCAGGCTCTCTTCCCGGAACGACGGTTCCAGTGACAGGGAGTAATCAAGGCAGTCCTTCGGCCCGTTGCTGTCGAAGGTGATGAGCATCTTGTCGGTGAGGCCGTCGGCAACAAACAGGCCGATAGCGACGATACGCGCGCAGTAGGTCATCATGGTTCGTTCCCCCGTTTGCTGAGCCGCAGGAACAGGTACTCGGTGATAATCCCGCGTATCAGGCCAATCAGCATGGCGGCGGCGATATAGCGCAGCGCCAGCGAGGTGACGGGCAGGCCGAGCGCCTTAACCCCGGCAGCCACGCCGAGCCAGACAAACAGCTCCGACGGCACCACGTGGGGAAACAGGCTGGTGAGCGGATGGGCGGTGGTGCCGAGCGCATCTTCATAGCCGGGTTTACTCTTCTCAGGTAAGAGTTTACCGAGCGTCAGCGCGCCGGGGCTGCTCATAAAGAACCAGCCGAGCACCGGCAGCGCGCCGTAGGTGAGAATGCGTGAGCGGCCGAGCAGGGCGGCGACTTTCTCCATCCGCACGGTGCCGACCAGCTTCATCAGGAAGTTGATGGCCAGCAGCAGGGTGATGAGCATCGGGATAAGCCCGGTCATCATGTCGAGGAAGATTTTGCCTGCGGCCTGGAATACATGAATAAACGCCTCAGCGAGGCTGACTGTCCACATAAGGAGTCCTCCGGGTAAAAGGCCCGGAGCGCACAGACTTATCGGACAGAGGTTAAGACATGACAGGCGTAAGCGTCTGGGGCTCCGGTAATGGCGATAAACAGCTATGGCTCATACTGCTTTCTTTGTTATCCCCGCTTGTGGCGTGTTTTTGTGAACTGAGCGGTTTTCAGGACGAGTGGATGCGTGGCAATTCAGCCCTGAGTATGCGATGCTCAGCAGTTGGGTTTGCAGAGGGTGATAGTCTGCAATTTGTACAGATAAGTTATCACATGATTTTGTGAATTTAAAGATCTGTTTTTCACAATATATTGTGAATTTATTTTATTGAATTCAACAAAATCAATTGATTACTGATTAGTGGCGTCTAATGTCTAAAAAAGATAATCAATTTTTTGATCAAGATAACAATTTTCAGTTTGGCACTCGCCTTGCCGAAGCGATGTCGTTATCTGAAGACACAGTCAGTTCTCTGGTAGATAAAACCGGTATTCCCAATTCAACCATTCGAAGCTATCTGAAGGGAGAATCCGTTCCCGGAATCATGCAACTTCGGAAGATAGCTGCTGGTATGGGCATCAAAGCGGGATGGTTTTTAGGTGATGATGAAGAGTTTGCCTGTCCAAAGGACGGGATATCAGAAATTGAAAAGGATCTTGAGCTACTCAATAACCTGTTCAAATACATGGCCCCTGTACAGCGAGGGCGGGTACTGAAACGCGTTCTGGCAAGTGTGGCGCGTCAGATCGACCATAATGTTGACGGTGACAATAATACTGAGCAATAGAACTAACGATCACTATCAGTCTGTATCTCTCGTGGCTTTTGCCCTTTAAGGGCAGGCCCGTTCCCCTTATTCTCCCTTCCTTTTAGCCTTTGCCTTTGCAGTCCCTTTTCGCCATTTTCATTCCTTCTGTTTTTGAGATGGTACAGGTGGGACAAGTGGTACAACCGCGCCAGCCGTGGCTTTGCGCTGTACCACCTGAAAAATGCCAGTCTGAAAAGTGGGACAGACTCAGCAGCGGCTGTCCCACCCTGTACCACTTTTTTTAAACCAAATTCTGTAAGGTGGGACGCTGAAACCCGCGCCAGTTCTGCGTGTACCACTTGTCCCACCCTGTACCACCTTTTTTTAAGACACGCGAGATTGTACTCAGATACTGAGGATGCGGGAGGCGAGCCGGTAGACCCTGGCTTTGCCGATCTCCGGCAGGCGAACCTGCGACTGGTATTTCCCGTCGCTACCGGGCAGCAGGCATTCTGCTTCCTGGCATAATCTCGCCGCTCTGGCGGGACTGAATCCCCGGCACATTTCCCGCCAGCCCTCAGGCAGGATGTGAAACAGTGTGTGCTCTTCACCCGTCAGCGGATCTTTTTCCACCCGGCGAAAGCCCACCATATTCAGCGGGCGGTCCGGGCCGTCCCACGAGGCAAAACGGCTGTACTGGTGCGCGGTGATAAACCGCTTGATCTGCGCCAGCACGCCTTCATCCTCCTGGTTGGCAATATGGCCGCGCTCGTTCAGCCAGGCGTGCAGGCAGATCCGGACCGCCTCATACGCCGTGCCTTCCTCCCAGCCCGTGATGCCCTGTAGCGTCGCTATCTCTCCGGCCACCGCCAGCAGCGCAAAGCGGGCCACGATGCGCTGCACCTGGTTTCCGGCATGCTCCGGCATCAGGGCAGTCTGGTAGCGGCGAAGTAACTCTCTTGCCAGTGCGATGTTGTCGTCCATGTCGTGGGTGAGGAAGGCCAGCCAGGCACGAAAAGCAGTGCCGTGGAAGCGGGCCACCCGGTCAAACAGGGCATCGGCGAACTGCTGGCCGCTGGCAAAGCCGTGTAGCTGCTCAAACGCGCCATACTGTCCGGTGTCGCTGGGGATTTGTACCATGCGCACGTCCATCCCGGCGTAGAGGCGCTCCCCGGCGCGTTCGGTGTGTTCCGCCAGCGACAGCTCCCCGGTGGAGAACAGCAGCAGCGTCTAGTGCCTGCGGTTACGCACTTCGCCATCGGTGCGGGCGCGCCCCTTGCCCTGTCCGTTCGCCAGCATATAGGCAATCATCCCGGCCTCACGCGGGTCCACTTCGCGCAGTTCATCAAGTGGCAGCAGGGCATCGTTGTGGCGGCTGGCAATTCCCTCCAGCGCATTCCCGGTGGCCCGCCAGGAGTGCCAGTAATCCGTGCCGCCACACACGGAGGCGGCCACCTTCATCACCGTGGTTTTGCCGTCGGTGGACTCACCGCGCAGATGAAAGCCTCCGCCGCCCGTTCCGGTCAGGCGCAGCAACGGGGCGGCCAGTGCACAGCAGACGGCAAAGGCCAGCCGTGAGTTGCCTGCACAGAGTGCGGCGACCTGCTCCTGCCACTCTGCCAGCGTCCCTGCCTGCGCAAAGCCACCAGTCAGATAGTGGCTGCCCTGAAGGATGACATTGTCGCCACCGGGACCGATAACCTCATCCGGCAGCACATACACGCCGTTGTGCCAGCCGGTTTTCTCCACGCAGGTGACGCGGCGTCCGGGGAGTGACCGCGAGATGTACTCGCATAACAGGCTGCGCAGGGCCGGGCGGGTGGAGATGTAGGTCAGGCCGTTCTCCAGCAGAATGCGCCGCAGTTCCTCACCGTTGCCGCTGAGCATCGCCATCGGCATGGCCCAGCGCCGTAGCTGCCCGGTGGTGGTGTGCCATTCCAGCAGGCGGCCATAGCTGCCGTCATGGCTGTCGCAGGTGATGGCGGTGACGCGCAGAGGGGAACAGATACGCTGGGGCTGGACGTCGCTTTCACCGTCCCGGCGTTCGGTGAGCCTGTCAAACCATAGCGCTTCTTCATCGAGGCGGAAGTGATCCGGCAGGATGTCGGAAGGCCTTTCCTGCCGCAGGCGTTCAAGCTGCCCGGTCCAGTTCTCAAGCATCTCACCGTCAGGGGTCATCAGCCGGGCCATCTGCACATCCGCATGTGCCAGTTTTACGGCGATTTTTAGCAGGTCTTCTTCACTGATATCGCCGGTACGAAGTACCCGGACGTAAAGCGTGTCGGGCCTGATAATGGTCAGGTTGTCCAGATCGGCCAGTTCATCCGGGCCGAGTACCACCGGAGGAATATTGTCTTCCCGCTCGGGATCTTTTCGCCAGGCGCGTGAGGTCTCCCATGCCAGGCTTCCGGCCAGGATCACCACTTCGAGCGTGCGGTCCGGAGACTGTCTGTTGAGATAGGGGGCGCGTTTCATGATGGGGTATCAGTTGGCTCATCCCTGAGCGTGGATTAACGGATGGCGGTGCGGCGCTGTTGCCACTGACGAATTTCAGCAGCATCGAAGACCACCAGTCGGGAAGAGAGGTGGACGGGGCGGGGAAAGTCGGTGTTTTTAATCAGGCGGTAAACCGACGATTCGCTCATCGCCAGAAACTGGACCACCTGCCGCATACGCACATTGCCGCTCTCGGGAAAAGCATCGTTACTGTCAGCACGGGTTTTCATGATTGCACCTCACGGGAGCAGAGTGTCGAGGCGGTTATAGCGCGGAACGGGAAGGGGAGGTATAGGTCCGGGTGAAAAAGTGGAATCCGGGTATAAAGTAATGAGTCCGGGAAGATTTTCTTTGTCATCAAAACTGATGGATCTAGATTAATTTATTGAAAATAAATGGTTTTTATTCAGCTGAGCACCGTCGAGCTTAGATTCGCTATGGTTAACGAATTGCAACGCACGACTACAAACACTTCACAATAGATGTAGCTATCTCACCGTCAGCTTTGAGCGAGGAACAGAAGTTCGTTTTCAGGTAACATACTCCCTCAGAAAGAGAATGGGGCGTCTAAGCGGGATACTTATAACGATTCTTGCCGTATTCACAGTAAGCACACTGTTTGGCGTATTTTTATTCGAATAGCAAACACTAATAAAAGGAATTCTCATGAACAACATTCCCTCTATGCCGCAGTTAGGGATTTATGTCTCAAAAATCGATCCCACCCTTCGCATCACTGTAACCGACGTTGATATTGTTGATGACGATGATGAGTCTCCTGATGATGAATTGTTTTATTTAGTCCGCTGGATCGAGGGGGAAGATGAAAGTGATATGTCGGCGATGGAATTTGAGCTAGACCCAGTAGAGTGGCATGCTTTTGTTGAGTCTGAGCAATTAGTGTTTGAGCGCGATCCATACATGGATTCAGCCCCCGAAAATTCAAACCTTGCGAAAATCCGGGATTTACTCATGAAGCCTAAACAGAATGATCGTTCGTAAGCACCTATCAGGAAAGTGGTTTAGCGAGTGTTATCTATTTAGGGCAAGCGGCAAACGGATTTGCATGCAATTTGCCACCAAAGGTGAAGCACTTTCACATGAACGCTGTATAATAAATAACGTATTCGACCTGCAGTTTAATACCCGACTTGTACTGGGTTTGTACTTTATGAACCTCAATCTTAATTCAGGAGTAAGATAGTGGACACTTTGTCTATTAAAGGGATTCTTGACGTTTTCGTTAACAATTGGGTTCCTGGTATCTTCACCTTCTTTTTAGGTATCTGTTACTCAAATATCGTTGAAAAGAAGAAACTTAAGCAGAAGCTAAAGAACGATATTCTTGAGATCTTCATACCGGTCTTTAATGCAGGAAACGAGATCTCATTCGAAATCGCGGAAAATGCTTGCAGGAAGATGAAAGGTACCTTTCAGGCATACAAGAGAATATATCCAGGTATCTTCGACAAAGAGGTAGAGAGTGAACTTGAAGACCTACTTAAAGATGGTTTCCTCATAAATGGTGAAGTTAATCCGCATTACTTTGAACCAGCCAATATTGAGAATCTGATTAAAAAATTGTAGTTTCGTTCAAACCCCGCTCTTGCGGGGTATTTGCATCATGTGTCAATAGCGGCTATTTGATTTGCTTTCAGTTGTTCCACGCAATCGACTATTAGCTACTGCCACTTTTGGCACGAAGCGGAGTGGGCTTAAGGCCCGCTGTGAGCGAAGCGGAAGTTCACTTTAAAGGTAACCTAATCCGCATGCAAAGACCCCTTAAGGAAATTGTGTGGATTTTAGGCACCTCTATGATCCGAAATAAATGCCTGAAAAATTTTGATTTAATTGCATATTAAAGATTCATAAATGTCGCATATATAGTGACGGAAATGGATGTAGATAATTTCTGCTCGCAGTAGTATTTAGCGCTTCAATCAATGCAACATATAGCTTAGTCGTTTTACCTAGTACAAAGCCATGAGAGTAAACAGGCCCATATCCAGGCGCTAAACTCATGGTTTTATGATGCCCATCTAATATCTGTATTTTTGTAAAAAAACAGTTTTTATCGCAAAATAAGCTTAACTCATCGTGACCGAAAGTGATCACTTTGAATTCAGCATCAAATGGATAGTGCTGTTCTTGAATCTCAAATAATGATTTTTTAAGCATAGAAATTGTACGGTATAGATGTATCATTTCTATGGAAACAGAAGCACTCATTTTATTTGCCATGTACCCTCCCCCGGGGGACATAATTGCAATGTCATCACTAAGGGCCGTAATCACATTGGCACCGTTACTTCGTAAGGCATTTCGTTCTTCTGGGGATAGTGTTTGCCCTGTCACACCTCTAACTCGACACTGTTCAAGGAGATGTGGCCACTCATCATATAAGGACTTGAGCAGTTGTTCATCAGAATAGATGAATTGTTTTTCTTCACTGTTATGACCGAACACTCCTAATAAATAAATGTCGTCCTGATCAACCTTTGCAAAAACAGTATTGCCAGTTCTTTCAATGTAGCGCTTATGCTTTCCAGTCTTTTGAGTTGTTTCACCAAGGTGGAAATGATGTAAGCCAAAATCATTCAAAAAATCATCATTGAAGTTAGCTCTTTCCAAATGATGACTTTGATAGCCGTTAATGTTGATCCCACATTGCATTTTATTAATGAGTAAAGCAAAACCATTTCTATTTTTTTCAGGAACAATCAAGGAACTGTGAAAATGTACATTCCTTTTACGGGGTTCAATAAGCCTTTTATTCATGTTCAAAAGTAGAGGTAAGTAGCCGTTAGTCGTTTCCTTAGGAACTCTGAAACCTGCATCAACAAGTTGCTGTTTGCAGATATCTTCAATTGAACCATACAGACTGATGCAAATATTATTGATCATTAAATGCCTCTTTCCACCTATAGACAACATGTACTGCTTTTACATTCTTAACTCAAAATTATCAGGTAATCTCTCGACAAAATTATTCATGGCTTTCACCCAGTGAGCCTAATTATTGTGCATGTTAATCTGGTCATTTCCAAGTCATAAATGTCCGCTCCTGGCACGAAGCCGACTATACGCCTAAGGTTTCGGAGCTTAATCGGTTTACTACACTCGACACTGGGAGCGACTACTTACATTCTCTTCTCCCGCCCCATTTTCAACACCTCATAAAACGTCCCTCGTCCAAGCCCATCCGACGGTACTTCCCGCTCCTGAGCCAGCGTTTTCAGATTTCGAAGTATCCGATTCGAAGCCGGTTTATCAATCGTCCCATAACGCCCGTCAGTCTCCTCAACCAGAAGCTGAACCAGTAACCAGCAGAGCCTGGCAGTATTTTCCCGAGCCTTGTCGCGCTTATGCATTCCACGCAGGGAAGGTTGTGCTGAAGCAGTGAGATCCGGCAGTGCATCGTCACCGAGCGTCTTCAGCCACTTGCGGCCACGGCTGTTGCGTGACAGTTTCATCACCGCCTTCAGGCTGCGGGCCTTAATTTCTGGCGGCGTAAGTTCGTCATCAATAAGCCGCCAGGCCAGGGCAAACATCTCATCGGCATAGAACATACGTTTATTCGCCGGGGCGCTGACCATGCCTGTAGCTTTGATGGTGCGGCTGATGGCGTCGTGCAGGATACGGTAATTTTCCTGATGTTCTTCCGGCAGGGCGTTTGCCGGTTGGGAAGCATCGAGGCCGAGAAGCAGAAGGGCAAGATGCCGCGCTTCCAGCAGCGGCATATCACATTCCCGTTCAAACAGATTCTGACGAATGGGACTGGTCACATTATTCTCCTTCTACGATCCGCAGCGGTTCTTCTGCACCGAGCAGCGCCTGCCGTCTGGCGGCATCAACGTAGTTTCCCCACCACTGCATCAGCGGTCGCCTTTGTTCCAGATAGTCGCTGCGGTTGTAGGCCGCTTCGATCTCGTCTTCTTTCTGGTGTGCCAGCGCAGATTCCAGGACTTCACGGGGAAAATGACCTGCTCCCGCCGTTCTGGCGATGCTGCGCATACCGTGGGCGACCAGTTCGCCGCCGAACCCCATGCGGATAAGCGCGGCGTTCGCGGTCTGCTGGTGCATGTGCTCCAGTGGTTTGCGGATGCTGGGGAAGACCCACGGGCGATGGCGACTGACGGGCTCCATAACCTGAAGAACGCGCAGCGCCTGTTTGTTGAGCGGCACCGTGTGCGAACGGTTCATCTTCATAAAGGTGTCGGGGATGCGCCATTCCGCTTTTTTCATATCGATGTCGCACCAGCGGGCGCTGACGGCTTCGCCGGGGCGAACCCAGGTCAGTAGCTCCCCTTCGATAAGGCAGCGGGTTTCCTTGCGGATAGAGGCGTTCTGTAGCGCCAGCATTAGTCTGCCGAGTTCGCTGGGGTGGAGGGCGGGCATGTTCTGCTTTTTCGGTTTTTTGAAGCGGGCGACCAGGTTGTCAGCCGGATTGAACTCGATGAGTTCTTCGGAGATGGCAAAGCGGAAGATTTCATTGAGCCGTGAGATAACCCGCCGCAGTGTTTCGAGGATGCCCTGTTCTTCCAGCGGCGTGAGGTGTTCCTTGAGCATCTTTGGGCGGATCTCAGTGACGGGCGTGTTACCCAGAGAAGGGAAGACGTGCATCTCCAGCGAACGCCAGACATCTTTGGCGTGGTCTTCACTAAGATCGCTGGTCCGTTTCTTCTCTTTGAGCCACTGTTCCGCAACTTTTTCCAGCGTGCATTCATTCTGGAGTCGTTGCTCCTCTGCAACCTGCTCCAGATGGGCCTGTGGGTCGATGCCCTGCACGAGTAAACGCCGGTATTGCAACCTGAAATCTCGCGCCATGGCGAGGGTGACTACCGGATAGGGGCCAATGCTGATTTTGGTCCGTTTTTTCAGCGCCGGGGGAGTGTATTCGAAGTACCAGATCTTTCTGCCGGATGGCTTAATCAACAACGCCAGTCCGTCGCCATCGCGCAGCATATACTCGGTCTTCTGCGGCTTGGCGGCAGCGATCTCGGTATTGGTTAGGGATTTCAATACCTTAGGCATGTTTTTGCACCTTGTTTTTTTAGCGTTCTGGCAACGCGGTGCAAAACAAGATACATAATGCTCAAGATTCATACAGAGATCATGACCACACATGCAACAAAAAAGCCTGCAACTCGTTGAAGTTACAGGCTTTTTTAAGGTTCATGATGCATCATGAATGAATGTTTGGTGGAGCTGGCGGGAGTTGAACTCGCGTCCGAAAGGTATTTAACTCATTGAAAATAAACAATTCTCTTGCTGTTATATACCTCAGGTGCATTTTACGTGCATAGTGAGGTCTGTCTAACGTCCTGATTCTGTCCAACATTTTGAAATATTTCCCCCGCTACAGCGCGGCTGAAATCGCGGTTTTACCGTCATATTCAGCCAGGTATTTACCGTAGTTGCGGAATATCATTTCCGGCCCTTTGTGGCCCATCTGTCCGGCAAGCCAGAAGAGGTTAACGCCCTGGCTAATATGCTTGGTGGCGAATGTGTGCCGCGTCTGGTACGGGTTACGATAGCGCACGCCAGCTTTTTTCAGGGTCGGCACCCATGCTTTTTTACGGATAGCGTCCGCGTTCGCCCAGGGTTCTCCCGTTTTCGGGTCGCTGAATATGAACTCACTTTTCATAAAGGTGTATTGCTTCTGCGCCTGCAGGGCCGCCAGTGCCTCACTGTTCAGCTCCACCTTACGGGTACCGGCTTTTGTCTTGGTGCCTTTAAGTACCCCTACGACACTGGCCGCCTGAACGTGGGCTGTGTTCGCGATGGTGTCGAGATCAGGCCAGCGCAGCGCGCACAGTTCGGAGCTCCGCAGACCGGTATTGAAAGCAAAGCGGAACAGGTTTTCCCACTCCGGGTATCTGCAGCTCTGGTAAATGGCGAGCGTTTCCGCTGGCGTGAACGGGTCAACCTCGTAATCGTCGGCGCGCGGGCTGCTGTCGATCACGTGGTACCGGCTGGCGCTGACGAGGGTTACCGGGTTAATGGTCAGCAGGCCATCCGTAACAGCTTCATCGATGGCGCTGCGCAGAAACGAAAGGTTATTCCTGGTCGTTTTCAGCTTTGTTTTCCGGCTGGCTATCCAGTTTTTAAGGACCGCTGGCGTCAGTTCCGACACGTGGAGTTTATGTAGAGCTGACAGCGCCGACAGGCATTTTTCATAACCGTTGATAGTCGACGGGGACAGGTTGCGGTTCTGGCAGATTTTCAGGTACTCGTCCAGGTAAGACTTTATGTTTTTGGTTTTCTTCACCACCCCGAACAGCTCCAGCTTTTTGGAATTGGGGAAATATTTCGCATATTCAAAGGTGCCACTGACGATCTGGTTTTGTATCTCCCCGAGCAGGCGCTCGGCGTACTTCACACCGCGCGCGTTTGCTTCCATTTTGGAGAGGGGCTCCCGGCACAGAACCCCTTTGTATGTGAAAGTGATAACCAGAGTGTCGCCAGTTTTATGCTGGCGGATGGTTACTCCTCTTGGGAGAGATAATGATCCTTGTTCTTTCTTGCCCACTTCGAAACCTCCGTTAAGTCAATCCAGCGTTCTTTAACGCCATCGACTTTTAATACATGTACTCCCTCCTTCCATAACCCCCTTTGTATCCGTTTGTTAACGGCTTCTACCGTTTCCCCCGCGTCCCTGCAGTACTTAGAAAGGGGTACACAGTCAAGACTCATGGCTGACCTCCCGCCCGAAAGCCTGGGCATTTTCCAGTTCATTAGCTGCATAAATCAGAGCATTGTGATGAGCACGAAAACCACCATCGAGTTCGCGAGCAGCTCTGTCGCGCAAGATGTCGATCGCAGCCTGATAGTCATTCTGGTAATCGGCCGAAAACTCGGCCGTACTGGGCGGCAGTTCCGCCAGCACCATCAACATGTTCTCTGGGTCGATCGGAATGGTGGCGAGCCCGAGCTCTTTAGCCTCCGCTGCTAAGCGGGTCCAGCGTGCAATAAATTCAGTGGTATTTTTTTTCATGGCATACCTCAGAAACCCATCAAAAATTTATACTCAATTAGCGCGCCGAAAACGACGGCCACCAGCAACAGGCCAAACAGCATAGAGACGAGAAAATACTTCATCGTGACGCCTCCCGAAAAACCGCTCTGTATGCACGCAGCATGTCCCGAGACTTGCCGGATAAAACAGTCCTCATGAAGAACATCCCGCTACGGGTTGCTACGATCCCGGGTGTGTGTAGCAACGTGACATCTACCACTCTGTTATGTTTACGGAACTCAAACAGAGTGCTTGTGATAACGATGTTCGCTACAGCGCCATAGTCCTGATATTGAATTTTCATTTTCTGTCCTTCAGTTTGCTGTATCGTTCATGGCTCATCACTTCCCAGTTCTGGCCGCCGTCTCGGGACAGCAGCCGCCAGCGACGATTAACCCTCAGGCTCAGATTTCCGGAGCCGTGCATACGGCAGGGATGAATTCGCCTGGCTCTGAACTGGCGGAGTACATGGACCGCCTGCAGGTGCACCCACTCAGGAATTCGTATCGCTGTCAGGGCCATTGTCATTCTCTCCTGCAGGTGGGGTGATCGTGTAACCGGCGCGTTCAGCCATCCATAAAAAAGTCTCCAGCGATGCTGTAACCTCGCCGTTCTGAACCGGCCGCGCGTGGATAACCTTCCCGTTCTCGATCGTCAGCACGATATTTACTGGTTCGTGCGTGATAATTGGTGTCTGATCACTCATGGCTTGTCTCCGCTGTGACTGATTTTTGTTTCTTGGCAAACTCGACCAGCTCAGTAATGAGATCGTCGATTAATGCTTTTCCGCTTTCTGTCAGGAACTCACCGCTGCCATTCACATCTACGGCGTTGCTGTAAATTCCTCTGATGGCTTTTACGCCGTCGACATTCCCGTATTCACTGAGAGCCAGCTTTTCGAATCGTCTCAACAAACCATCAAGTAGTATTTCTGTTAATTCGACTGTGTTTATTCCAACATTAGGCATATTAATAATGATGCTGGTGCTTCCGGTTTTACGCTGGTGGCGTAATAACGCAGCCTTTAAAATTCTGCGTCTATAGGTGTTAATTAAATTATCCATCATTGTTTTCATTGGTCCCGAACCATGCATTAATATCCGATGAGTGATTCCAAGCCATTTCAATCAATGCGAAGCGCTGGGCATCTTCCATTTTTAAGAAATTCTCAGAAATCGTTTGAAGCAAGTAATACAACTGCTCGGCATGCACACTCATTTCCTGCGCTGTCCAGTTACGAGCATTTACCGTTGTTGGAGTACGTTTACTCATAATCTATGCTCCATAGGCTTTTCGCATAAATAAGTTTGCAATGTGATAATAATCATTGCCGTAATTACTAAAAATTAAAATTGCTGTTCTGTAGGCGTATCTATCTTTAATAAATGTCATGGCTGCTTTCTCTTGTTTAGGTTTTTATTTGTCATGTAAGTCATGGTGCATAGTTCATTAATGAGTGATGTAAAACGTCCCGCAATGCGTACGTCGGTGCGTGTTATGGCTGGCATGAGTAATTCTATAAATTCAGCGCGCAATTCCTGAGCGTACTTATTTGCAGCTTCTGCGGTTTTTGCTGCGTCATCAATATAGAGATCGGCTGGATTGCGATATGTGCGATTAACTTCTGGCAACTGAATAACTTTATTGTTTTTCATAAAATATTTCTCAAGGTGAGTTTGTTCGCACCAATAAAGGCGTTTATTGATAAATTAATTTCAAAGTTTATTTGTATCGAAATCTGCAATTCTGTCGTTAACTTCTTCCAGTGTTTTAACGACAAGAGTTATAAGAGCATGCTCACGTTCTTCTTCTTGGCTGACCATCATTTCAAGTAATAGCCATAAAGAAGCAGAGCAACAGCGTAAATCGTGTGACCAGCTCATGAGCATATCGCTTGTTTCAAGGCGGTCTAATTGAACTGTTTTCTTGGTTTCCATGCTGTCTCCTACCTTAAGTGAGTTAAGTAATTAAGAATGTCGTCTAATTACTTAAGTTGTAGTAAGGATGGATCGTTACACGGAAAAGGTCAACCACTAAAGTGATTTTATTTTTAATGGGTAAAGTAATTTATTGTTTGATAAGCAAAAAAAAAGACCGCCTAAGCGGTCTGATTTGATAAATTGGAAAGGTTAGGCAAACCGCTTGATCGCGGCAGATTGCTTAACTAATACCTTCGCTAAAACGTGGAACTGATCTTCATCAGTGGCATCAATTTGCCAAGAGCTATACAGTTTGTTATCTGATAGGACAAACAAGCTGTTCTTCTGCATCTGTAGACGTTTTATATGTATGGTTTTACCGAAAACAAACACGTAGATTCCGTCCCCTTCGAAGTAATTAACCGTTGTGTCAACAAAGATAAAGTCACCAGGATCAATGGTTCCCTCCATGCTGTCGCCCCTGACTGTAATCACTTTTATTGCTGAAGCTGGCCGGTTACCAAACATGCTTCTGGCATGCTCCTCTGTGAACTCAATGGCGCGAATGGTTTCGATAAACTCAGAAGACAAAAACGTGCCGGGGCCTGCACTCGCCTGTATATCCAGCAAGTCAACCCTGTAAGCGCCAGTGCTAACAGGCGCCACTACCTTCATGGGCAACAGCTCAGAAGATTGATCGGTTACTGGCATTTCACCTGAAGCAAGCCATTCAGGTCGAACATTCAGAGCTTTTGCTAGCTCTACTGTTCTGCGCGAGCCAGAGGCATTGCCTGACGTTAACTTCCAAATACTTGATTGCGACATCCCAACCAATTTAGCCAGGGATGCTTGAGTCATTCCCGCCGCTCTCATGGCTTCCGTAAGCCTATCTGCAAAAGTGTTGTTCGACATAGTGATTACTCCAAAAGTTGTTAAAAATTTAGACCAAATGAAGAATCAAGTCAAAAAGTAATTGGCATCCTTGCAAGTGATTACCTTAATCGCTAAAGTAATATTTAATTACTAAGGGGGTTTTATGATTTCAGAGCCTATCGATATAGCAATCAGATGTGCCGGAAGCCAGGGGGCGCTTGCAAAGCAGTGTGGTGTATCGCAAGCAACGGTCTGGAAATGGCGTCATGGGAAAAAAGTTAAGGCCGAGCATGTATTGAAAATTGTGGCTGCAGCCAGTGGCCAAATAGCTGCGTATCAAATCAGACCTGACTTGCCGGAGCTATTCCCAAAGCCAGAGAAAGAGCAGTGATATGGCACCTGATTATCAACCGGTTGATTTGCCCGGGGCTTTTAGCCAGGCCGATGCCGATTGGATCAAGCAGCAGTTACTGAGCCTGACGCCAGCAGCACGACAAAAAGCCATTCAGTGTTATGCAGCTGTGTATCAGGAGACGTTCGAGGCTGAACCCGTTTCCTACCGTAAGGAGAACCGGGCAAGGCATGAAGCAAATACAAGGCTTCGCCTGTTTGTGAGAAATCAGGGCAGAGCTTTACAGGGGTATACCGCCGAACCTCCCCTGGCTGGAACGCAATCGCGCTCCTCATTGTTTCGGGTTTAAAGGTACCCGAACAGGAGCAGGCTTAAAGGTGCCTGTTCAGGTTGGCAACCAACTGACCCAACTCCTCATATGTACTAGGTAAGTAGTACGTTTTTATGGGGAAGAGGGAAAGGGGGGTAAGGGGGGATTGGGTGTAGGGGCAGGAATAGGGTCTTTTCCAACAGGAGAGATCCATTGGTTAAGTAGATCACTGTCTTAAGGGCGCAATTTAAAAACCGCCTATATCAGCAAAGTAGTACGACGCGCTCAGGCGCTGAGAAACGAAAAGGGTTCTTCCTGGAAGAGTGAATTTTTCAGAGGAGCTGAATCAGAAGGGAGGCTGGCAGCCTTTGGGGAGGCCACCAGCCATGTGAGGGGGAATCCATGAAAACCACATCACAAAATTATTATCTCATCAGCACGGGGGCAGCACAATGGAGCTGACGATCACGCCGAATTTTGCACAGGAACGAGCGCTAAACATGTTGCGCCGTGACTGGAAGGCAAACGACACCTTCATGGTGTACTCGCCAACCGGTAGCGGTAAAACGGGTTTGGCCGCCTTCATCGTCGCTGGGTTTGTCAGCCGTGGTATGCGTGTCCTGTTCTGTGCACCGTACACCATCCTGATCGGTCAGACGGCTAATCGGTTCGTGGAGTACGGATTACCGGGGGATGAAATTGGTTATATCTGGGCGGATCACCCGAACTACGATCCTGACCGGAAAATTCAGATTGCCAGCGCCGATACGCTTATTCGTCGTGTTTTTCCTGAAAATATTGATCTGCTGATTATCGACGAAGCACACCTGCGTAAAAAACGCATCCTGAAGGATATCGAACGTCTGCGCGGCAAAGGCGTAAAGGTGATTGGCCTGTCGGGTACTCCGTTTTCCCCGTTCCTGGGCAAATACTATGACCGACTGATTAAGCCGACCACCATCGGCGAGTTAATCCAGCGTGGCGATCTGAGTAAATACGAATTTTACGCGCCAACTAAGCCGGATCTGAAAGGCGTAAAAACCAAAGCATCGCTTGAGTACGGCAGCGATTACAACGAAACGCAGCTGGCTGAAATCATGTGCGGCTCTACGCTGGTGGGCGACATCGTACAGAACTGGCTGGAGAATGGCCGGGATCTGCCTACCATCGCTTTCTGCGTCAACGTAGCCCACGCCAATTACCTGACAATCCAGTTTAACCTGGCAGGGGTTAACGCTGAGGTAATGACCGCCGACACTCCAGTGGATGAACGCCAGACCATCATTCACCGCTTTGAAACCGGTGCAACGAAAATCATCGTTAGTGTGGGCGTTCTGGTGGCCGGCTTCGATAGTGACGTTCGTTGCATCATCTACGCCAGGCCAACAAAAAGCGAAATTCGCTGGCTGCAGGCGCTCGGTCGTGGCCTGCGCACCGCACCGGGTAAAGAGTCCTGCCTCATCTTCGATCACAGCGGCACCGTGCACCGTCTGGGTTATCCGGATTCAATCGAGTACGACGATCTTCCCGGTAAGTCTGACGGCATGGAGGAAAGCGCGCGCCGCGCAGCTGAGGAACGGGCCGAAAAGCTGCCACACGAATGCTCTCAATGCCATTACATGAAGCCAGCTGGCATCTATGTGTGCCCGAAATGTGGGCATAAGCCGCTGGGCGGTGAGGACGTCGATACCGACACCGGCCGCAAACTCAAAAAGCTGGGTAAAAACCAGCATCAACCCACGAAGGCAGAGAAACAGGCCTGGTGGAGTCAGATCAAATTCTATCAGCGCCAGCGCGTATCGCAGGGGAAAAAGCCCGTCAGCGATGGCTGGTGTGCAAATACCTTTCGCGAACGGTTTGACGAGTGGCCTAACGGGTTGAGCGATTTCCCGATGGAGATCACGCCGACCGTCTCAAATTTCATCCGGCACAAATTGATTGCGTATGCGAAAGGGCAGGAGAAGGCCAAGCGCCTGCAGGAGGCATCAGGCACGGCAGCCCGATCCTCAGTACAACAAGCACAGAAAGCGATTAGCGATATCAAACAGCAGTTAGGAAAACGAGCATGAAGACGGCAGAAGCAGCAAAAGGCCAATGGGCCATGATTTTCGAACATTACGGACTGCCGCCGATCACCGGTAAACACCATTTCAGAGGCAAATGTCCGCTTTGTGATTCGATTGGTAAATTCCGCATCGATGACCGCGACGGTGCGGGAACCTGGATTTGCACCTGCGGCTACGGTACGGGATTGGACTTGGTTACCAAAACCCAGGGCAAACCATTTAACGAGGTTTGCCGCGAAATTGATGAGCTGATCGGAAATACGTTCAGGCGTGACAAAGTGCCTGAAGCCAGTGACGCTTCTAAACTGCGAAAAAAGGTACTCAACAATTTTGCAAAAATGGCTCCTTTACGCGGTACCTCCGGCGCCGATTACCTTAATTCTCGCGGTATTTTTAAGCTTCCAGCCGAGGCGGTACGGTTAAACCCAAAGCAACGGCATAACGGCCGTGTCTACCAGTCGATCTATTCACTGGCAACGGACGATAAAGGGGAGCTGTGTTACCTCCACCAGACGTTACTCGATGGCGCAAAAAAGGCTGATATCGGGGCCAGCGCAAAGCGACAGAAATCACTACAGGAAGATAACTATCTCGATCATGCCCGGTCAGTTGCGATCCGTATGTTCCCGGTTGCCAGCACCCTGGGCATTGCCGAAGGCATCGAAACGGCCCTATCTGCGCACCAGATTTATAACGTGAATACCTGGGCAACTATGACGGCAAATTTCATGAAGAAATTCCGCGTTCCTGCTGGTGTTAAGCACCTGATTATTTTTGCCGATCGCGACGAGAACAGCGCTACCGGGCTGGCGGCTGCGTATGAATGCGCTCATGCCAATCTGCTGGCAAAGAATGACCTGCAGCGCGTGAGCGTGTACTGGCCGGATCACGATGATTTCAACAATATGCTCATGAACGGTGATCAGGTTCGTGAGCTGGTTTTCCACAAGAAAAAGGCGGCTGCGTAATGCGTACTGATAACAACGAACATAAAGCACTATTCACCATCCCGACGGCAGCTCACAGCTCCGCCCTCGCAAACATCAAGCCTCTGCCAGAGCAACGGAGAATCACCGGGCATAAGCAGACTGATGCTTATCTTTGGGTGCTGGAGGTAATCCGCCTTAACGAACCCGCACATTTGGACGCAGCCGAAGCCGCGCTGGAGAAAATTAAAATCTCCCCAAAAGAGGCCGAGGAACTCTATTCGCGTTATCTGCTGGCGAATGGTGGAGATCCTTTCCAGGTTGCTTTCGGTACCATCGGCATGGATAACCCGGCAAGGGCAATCAAGAACGCACGTGAGAGCATCAAAAAAGCAGCATCAGTCAGGGCTACGTTCGGCAACTATGAGGCAGCGTTCGAGGATGTGAAGGCCGAGCGAGTAATCAAATCTTCCGAGAAATTTATTGATGATTACGAATGGGGATGGACTCCGGAGGAACTCGAAGCCGGTCATATTGGAGGCGGCCGTATGTTTGAAATTGACGATCAGCGTCGTGAATATGTTGATGGATATCGTGAAGTTCTGCCAACGCCTAACACCCTTTCTGATGTCGTCCGTGAGTTCGTTTACTGGGACTGGCTCTACAGTGTACGCAATACGGCAGGCAAGGAACTCGGCTATGACTTTGGCTATTCAGAGCATCACGAATCGGTATACGACCGCGAGCGCTACCTTGAAAAACTGCTGGCAACCATCAAACCCGTGACGCGAACTGAAGCCATGGAAGTGTGCCGTTGGTTTCTGGCAAGCGGAAAGGATGAATTTATGGAAGACAACGGCGCTGCGGTGATTTTTAACCTGGTAGGGGAGTGTGAAGAATGAAACTGGAGGCATCACTAAAACACTTTAGCCCTCAGGGTATGCACATAAGCGAC
>AGFT01049521.1_pt1 | contig 39609 bp, 62 predicted proteins | sample 305848 | NCBI WGS metagenome assembly AGFT01 (sample SAMN02954282, study PRJNA62043) | ant fungus garden metagenome | biome: terrestrial; feature: Atta colombica fungus garden; material: fungus garden; isolation source: Atta colombica fungus garden bottom | host: Atta colombica | place: Panama...
CTACTGGACCCCAGGGTTTAACTGGCCCACAGGGTGACGTCGGGCCGCAGGGCATTAAAGGAGACACTGGATTAACTGGTGCGGTTGGTCCTCAAGGTCCGGTTGGCGATGCAGGCCCTCAAGGGGTGAAAGGCGATCAGGGGAATACAGGACCGCAAGGATTACCTGGCACAAATGGAGCAACTGGCGCTACCGGGCAGAAAGGTGACACCGGGGCCACAGGTTCCACGGGAGCTACTGGTCCGCAAGGTGTTGGGCTGTCACCGGGAACGGCAATCACGACTGTAGTAAGTCTAAGCACTGCATTCCGGGCTACAGACACCACAAAGCCTCACTTCCTCTCTGTGATGATTGACGTTGCCTATTCGATAACAGTGGCTGCCGCGCTGCAGGATGTGGTTGAACTATGGGTCGGTCCAGTTGCTTCTGACGTTGCGTCAGGGAATACGGCGACAGCTAAGAGAGTTGCGTCATTCAGGTCTTCTCTGACTGGAATAGCGCTTTCTGTTGGTATGGGTTCTGGTGATCGCGGGCAATTAACCTGGTTGGTTCCTGCTGGGCATTACTGTGCGGTCAGGAGGACTATAGGAACGACAGCAACCATCTCTGAAGTATTCATGCAGCCAATGACATAAGGAGCCAAGAGTGAGCACAACGCAGACTTACACTGTTGGCCCTGACTGGGTTCAGGTATCAGATGGCGCATCAACCCGCACCATTCAGGTCATGAAAAACGATTGGTGTTATCTATTCGAGTCAGACACAAAACCTGATGCGAATGAAACTGGCCACATTGTGAATGACTTCATGACGATTACTGCGCCAACCATTGCCTGGGTAAGGTCAATGGGTGGTGTGGCCGGAACAACAATAGACGTAGTGGTCAGTTAACACAGGAGTAAGGCAATGGGTGATTTCTTCACTGTGGTGGATGACCCACTAAATCAAAGAGTCATTCTGTATCGGGCAAGCGAGCCATCCGGAGAGTGTGTATGGCTTGAGTCAGACCCATCAGGTGTAGATGCTTTGCCAGTGCCTGAAGCGATTGAGAAGACAGGCCTTGGAAGCGGCCTGACCAGCAAAGCTGGCTACATACTTCCCTACAACGATGCAAACAGTCTGAGATTCTCAACGGACCTGCCGACAACCAAATCAATCGCACAGGGTACGCCTACTGATGTGACGGTTGCTGTAAGTGGTGGCACGCTTCCATACACATACGCATGGACGAAGAATGGCGATCCGCTTTCAGTTGTCGCTGCAACAATCCACTTCACTGCAGTACCAGCAGACGCAGGAACATATGTTGTCACAGTTACAGACAGCATCGGCCTGGTCATCACATCGAAATCAATGGTGCTCACAGTCACGACACCGTAAGGAATGAATATGGCAGCACCAAAGGGCAATCGATTCTGGGAGGCCCGCAGTAGTCATGGGCGAAATCCTAAGTTCGAATCTTCCGAGGCGCTGTGGTCCGCATGTTGTGAATATTTTATTTGGGTAGAAGAACACCCACTCTGGGAAATGAAGGCTTTCGCATATCAGGGTGAAGTTACGCAAGAGCCTATCGCAAAGATGCGAGCGATGACCATTACAGGGCTAACCATTTTCCTCGATGTGACGCTTGAAACATGGCGCACATATCGCATGCGAGATGATTTATCTGAAGTCGTTACGCGAGCAGAACAGATTATCTATGACCAGAAATTCTCTGGCGCAGCTGCAGACCTTCTCAACGCCAATATCATTGCCCGTGACCTGGGCCTCAAAGAGCAGTCGCAGGTTGAAGACGTGACACCTGATAAGGGAGATCGCGATAAGCGCCGCTCTCGAATTCAGGAGTTACTCAGCCGTGGAAAACGAAGCGATTCTTGATGAACTCACTGATGACGAGCAGATAGAACTGCTTGAGCTTCTTGAGGAAGAAGAGCGTTACCGCGAAACGCACCTGCTGTATGAGTTCGCGCCATACGGAAAGCAACGAGAGTTTATCGAAGCAGGAGCAGAATTCCCTGAGCGATGCTTCATGGCCGGTAACCAGTTGGGGAAATCATACACTGGCGGCGCAGAAGTAGCATTCCACCTCACGGGGCGCTATCCAGGCACGAAAGGTTATCCAGAAGATGGAGCATACGGTGAAGCGTGGGGAGGTAAGCGCTTCTATGAGCCTGTCGTGTTCTGGGTTGGCGGTGAAACTAACGAAACAGTAACTAAGACAACACAACGCATCCTGTGCGGTCGTATCGAAGAGAATGATGGGCCTGGCTACGGGTCAATACCGAAAGAGGACATCATTAGTTGGAAGAAGTCGCCATTCTTCCCGAACCTAGTTGATCACCTGCTGGTAAAGCACCACAACGCTGATGGTGTAGAAGACGGCATATCAATCTGCTACTTCAAGCCGTATTCACAGGGTCGAGCCCGCTGGCAGGGTGACACAATCCATGGCGTATGGTTCGACGAAGAGCCGCCTTACAGCATCTACGGCGAGGGTCTGACCCGTACCAACAAATACGGCCAGTTCTCAATGCTGACGTTTACCCCGTTGATGGGTATGTCGGATGTAGTAACCAAGTTCATCAAGAATCCGAGTAAAGCGCAGAAGGTTGTCACCATGACAATCTATGATGCTGACCACTATAGCGATGAGCAGAAAGAGCAGATCGTCGCATCTTACCCTGAACATGAGCGTGAAGCTCGAGCTCGTGGCATTCCTACCATGGGTAGCGGCCGCATCTTCCAGATTCCGGAAGAAACCATTAAGTGCCAGCCGTTCGAATGCCCCGATCACTTCTACGTTATTAACGCAATGGACTTTGGTTGGGATCACCCTCAGGCACAGATTCAACTGTGGTGGGATAAAGATGCCGACACAATTTATTTAGCTAGGACGTGGAAGAAAAAAGAGCAAACAGCCGTACAGGCATGGGGTGCGGTAAAGCCATGGGCAATGAAAATTCCTACTGCTTGGCCTCATGACGGACATCAGCATGAGAAGGGAGGCGGTGAACAGCTCAAAGGCCAATATGCAGACGCCGGATTCATGATGCTTCCAGACCATGCAACTTGGCCTGATGGCGGCAACGCAGTAGAGCCTGGCATCAATGAAATAAGAGACATGATGCTCGATGGACGTTTCAAAGTTTTCAATACCTGCGAGCCTTTCTTTGAAGAGTTCCGTCTTTATCACCGAGACGAGAATGGCAAGATCGTCAAGCTTAACGATGACGTTCTTTCAGCTGTGCGATACGGCTACATGATGCGCCGATTCGCGAAGATGATGCGCGACATCAAAACACCGAAAGAAAAGAAAATACCTGCACCGATTAAACCTGTCGCACGGAGAAGATGATGGCAGATAACGAACGCCTAAACGCCATTCTGTGCCAGTTCGACATAGACTGGTCATCTGGCGATGAAGCCAGAACCGAGGCGACAAACGATTTATATTTTAGTCGAGTGAGCCAATGGGATGACTGGCTGTGTGAATACACAACGCTGCAATATCGCGGTCAGTTTGATGTAGTGCGACCTGTAGTGCGTAAGCTCGTAGCTGAGATGCGCCGCAACCCTATCGACGTCCTTTACCGCCCTAAAGACGGTTCCGATCCAGATAGCGCTGATGTGCTAATGGGTATGTATCGCACTGACATGCGGCATAACTCAGCAAGAACCGCTGTCAATATTGCTGTGCGTGAGCAAATCGAGTGTGGTGTAGGGCACTGGCGCTTAGTCACAGAATACGAAGATAACAGCCTCACTAGCCGCAACCAGGTCATTCGACGCCGACCACTGCACGAGTCATGCAGCCATGTTGTATGGGATTGCAACAGCAAAGAGCAGGATAAGAGCGATGCCAAACACTGCACAGTGATTCAGCCATTCAGCACTGACGGCTGGAAAGCATTCGCCGAAGAAAATGGAATCGACCCTGACATCATCCCAACATTTCAGAGCCCGGACATGGGGTGGATGTTCCCGTGGATTTCGAAGGATGTTGTTTACGTTGGCGAGCATTACGAAGTTGAGGTTAAAAACGAGAAGGTCTTTATCTACCAAGACCCGATCACCGGCGAACCTGTCAGTTACTACCAGCGTGACATCAAAGACGTTATTGATGACCTGGCAGAGAAAGGCTATGTGAAGATTGCTGAACGTAAAGTTAAGCGTCGACGGGTGTACAAATCTCTTATCACCTGCACAGAGATTCTGAAAGAAAGAGAGCTTATTGCAGGCGAGTACATCCCAATCGTTCCTGCGTATGGCGAGTGGGGATTTGCTGGTGATAAAGAGGTGTACGAGGGCGTAGTTCGACTCACGAAAGACGGTCAGCGCCTGCGTAACATGATTATGTCATTTAACGCTGACATCGTGGCTCGCAATCCTCAGAAGAAGCCGTTCTTCTACCCTGAGCAGATTGCCGGATTTGAGAACATGTACGGCGGTGATGACGCTTACCCGTACTACCTGCTCAACCGCACAGACGAGAATGGCGCAGACCTTCCTCCATCACCCGTTGCGTACATGGAAAACCCTGAAGTACCACAAGCAAACGCATACATGCTTGAGGCTGCTACAGGCGCGGTGAAAGAAGTTGCCAGTATTGGCGTTGATACAGAAGCAGCGGGTGGGCAGGTCGCATTCGATACCGTCAATCAGTTGAACATGCGCGCCGACCTGGAGACATACGTATTCCAGGACAACCTTGCAACCGCAATGCGCCGAGATGGTGAGATTTACCAGTCGATGGTGAATGACATCTATGACGTTCCTCGCAGCGTCACAATGACATTGCCAGACGGTAGTGAGAAAGATGTTCAAATCCTCTCTCAGGTCGTCGACTACCAGACTGGAAACGTTGTAACGCTTAACGACATTCGTGGTCGCTATGAGTGTTATACGGACGTAGGGCCATCATTCCAGAGCATGAAGGAGCAGAACCGCGCAGAGATTCAGGAATTGCTGACAAAAGTCCCGCAAGGAACTCCAGAGTTTCAGATGCTGATGCTGCAGTACTTCACTCTTCTTGATGGGCAGGGTGTTGAGATGATGCGCGAGTACGCCAACAAGCAACTCGTAATGATGGGCCTGAAGAAACCTGAAACGCCTGAAGAGATTCAGATGGTTCAACAAGCGCAACAGCAACCTCAGAAGCCTTCATCAGAAGATATTGCGGCGCAAGGTGTTCTGCTTCAAGGTCAGGCTGAATTGCTTAAAGCTCAGAACCAGCAGATGCAGATTCAGGTCGACGCGGCGAAAGTCGAAGGCCAGAACCAACTTAACTCTGCGAAGATTGCAGAGATATTTAACAGCATGGACCTTGATAAGAAAGCTGCTTTCCGGGACTTCTTAAAAATGATGGGTTCATTCCAGCAGAATCGCAGTGATGACGCTCGCGCCAATGCTGAGCTGCTTCTCAAAGGAGCAGACCAAACACATTCCCAACGCATGGACCTTGCAGGTTTCATGCAATCAATGAATCAAAATCCTTCCGGCGGCGTAGCCGAGAATCCTCAATAAGAGAGAGTTAATCATGTCAGACACCACCGAAATTCAGGTCACTGAAGGCCAACCCCTGCCCGTCGATAACGTGGCGGCATCCACTGTCGATACCTCGTCTAATGCCAACGACGCAACAGGTCAGGGAGCAGGCTTTGAGATTGTACTGAAAGACGATGAGAGCAAGCCAAAACAAGACCCGGCCACGAACGCGCACTTTGCGCAGATGCGTCTTGATCGCAAGCGTCAACGCGAACTTGAGCAAGCATCAGCAGCAGTACAGCGCGGAGAACTGCCGGAGAACTTACGGGTGAATCCTGAATTACCCGCTCAGCCGTCCTTCAATGACTTCTTCTCTGATGAAGCAATGGAGAAATACGGCTGGGATAGTAATCGAGCTCAGGCTGCATTCACGCAGGCTAACAACGAGTGGCTTATCAAAGCACAAGACGCTCGTAGCAATGCGGTAGCCGAGCAAGGGCGCAAAACTCAGGAGTACACCCAGCAGTCAGCGCATTACGTCGATGCTGCCCGTAAACATTACGACTCTGCAGAAAAGCTAAATATCCCTGACTACCAGGCGAAAGAGGACGTTTTCATGTCCCTCGTTCCGCCACAGGTAGGCGCCGATATTATGTCTCTCTTCCCTGAGAAATCTGCAGCGCTCATCTACCACCTCGGCGCAAATCCTGAAAAGACGCGCCAGTTAATGAGCATGAACGGCCAGCAAGCATTGATTGAACTCACTCGACTATCTGAACGTTTAACTCTCAAGCCTCGCAGCACGCAAGTCTCAGAAGCCCCAAACCCTGATGAACCACTCCAGGGGCAGGCGGTTGCAGCCCAAATGTCAGCACTCGAAAAGCAGATGAAGGCGGCAGCTGATAAAGGTGATGTAGAGACATATCGCAAGCTGAAGGCGCAATTGAATAAAGGATCACACTAATGTCTCTTAACGAAGGTCAACTGATTACCTACGCTATCGACGAAGTAATCAACACCGTACAAAACCTGACCCCTATGGCAGGTAAAACTTCAACCTACACCCCGCCAGCCGACTCCATGCAGCGTTCAAACAACACTGTTTGGATGCCTGTTGAGCAGGAAGCGCCAACCCAGACTGGCTGGGACCTTACCAACAAAGCGACAGGTCTGCTGGAATTGTCCGTTAAGTGCAACATGGGCGATCCGGATAACGACTTCTTCCAGGTCCGTGCTGATGACATCCGTGATGAACGCACATGGCGTCGCCGTGTCCAGGCATCTGGCAAGAAGTTGGCAAACAACATTGAAACCACCATCGCCAAGCAAGCAACTGACATGGGATCTTTGGTTGTGCATGATGCGCGCTCCATTGGTCCAGCTACTGGCCTGAATGGTTGGGATTTTGTCTCAGATGCTGAGCGAATCATGTTCTCCCGAGAGCTGAATCGCGATATGGGCATCAGCTACTTCTTCAACCCAGAAGACTATCGCAAGTCAGGACGCGATCTGGTTAACAAGGACATCTTTGGTCAGATTCCTGAACAAGCATATCGTGACGGAACCATTCAGCGCCAAGTGGCTGGGTTTGATGAGGTTCTTCGTTCCCCTAAACTACCAACCGTGGTTGCTTCTACAGCTACTGGCATCACTGTTTCAGGCGCGCAGAAGTTCAAACCTCAGGCCTGGGTGGCTGATGCTGATGGTAACCGCGAGAACGTTGATAACCGAGTTGCTACCGTCACCGTATCTTCCTCTACAGGTCTGAAGCGTGGCGACAAAATCAGTTTCACTGGCGTTAAATTCCTGTCTCAGATGGCGAAAAACGTGCTGACTGATGACGCCACTTTCTCTGTAACTCGCGTTATTGATGCCACTCACATCGAGATCACGCCGAAGCCAATTGCTCTGGATGACACCGCTCTTCTTCCAGAAGAAAAGGCTTATGCCAACGTGAATACTTCACTGGCTGCAGCTATGCCAATCAACCTGCTGAACATCGCAACCACCACGGCTAACGTGTTCTGGGCTGATGATTCTATTCGCCTGCTGTCTCAGCCAATCCCGACAACTCACCAGTTGTTCGCTGGCATGAAGACGCAGACGTTTACCATCCCAGGTGTTGGCATTAACGGCATCATGGCAATGCAGGGTGATATCAGCACCTTCACTGCCAAGTGTCGTATTGCTGTGTGGTATGCAGCGTGCGCCGTACGACCAGAAGCAATTGGTGTCGGTCTTCCTAATCAGACTGCGCCATAAGCAAACAGGGGCTTCGGCCCCTTTCTTTTTTGGAGATAGACATGTCACAGATGGTATTTCGCCACGGTAGCGCAAAGCAGTGGAAAGGTGTCGGTTATGACTTCGCAATCATCAGCTCCGACGAGCTCCATGATTATCTCGATGATGGATGGCTTGCACATCCAGATGAGTTGTTGATTGATAATGCAGAGCCAGAGCCAGAGCCAGAGCCAGAGCCAGAGCCAGAGCCAGAGCCAGAAGTGAAAGAGCGTAAGAAGCCAGGGCCAAAACCAAAGGGGTAGAAGATGAACCTCACAACCAAAGGCGATCTTGTTCTCGCTGCATTGCGGAAGTTGGGCGTCGCCTCAGATGCCACATTGACAGACGTTGAGCCGCAGTCAGTAGAGGACGCGGTAAACGACCTTGAAATGATGATGGCTGAGTGGCTTGGTGGTGATGATTCTCCTGGCATCGATGTTGGCTATGTCTTTGCTGCTGATGATACGCCAGCAGACCCTGGCGACGCCCATGGGATGAAGAACAATGCGCTTAACGCTGTGATTCTTAATCTCGCTTGTCGTATAGCTCCAGATTACGGTATGGATGCAAACGCGAAACTTGTCACGACTGCCAGATACGGGAAAGAGGCCCTTGTACGCCTTTCTGCGATGTCACGCGCTAAGACAGCAAGATGCAAGTCAGGCTATCCAAATCGCATGCCAATTGGCAGCGGAAACCGTCTGGCAACAGAAAACGGGTGGTACTTCTTCCACCGCAAGGAATCGTGCGATAACGGGAGTGAATAATGCCAACAGTTCAACTCCCTCTGATGAAAGGAGTCGGCAAGTACTTCAAGAACGCTGACTACATCGACTATCTTCCAGTGAACATGCTGGCCACGCCAAAAGAAATCCTCAACAGCAACGGATACCTGCGATCATTCCCAGGCATAACTAAGCGTTCAGATGTAAACGGAGTTTCTCGTGGCGTGCAGTACAACACAGCTCAGAACTCTGTTTACAGGGTCGCCGGCTCAAAACTCTACAATGGTGAAGTTGAGTATGGCGACGTGGTTGGTGTGGGAAGGATATCGCTTGCATATGGGCGAACTTCTCAGGCCGTATGTGCAAACGGGACAATAACAGAGTACCGATATGACGGAACGGTAAAGACCATAACAAACTGGCCTGCCGATAGCACCTACACCCAATACGACCTTGGCTCAGCTCGGGATATTACTCGCTCACGTGCGCGTTATGTATGGTCAAAGGATGGCACTGATTCATGGTTCATTTCTGACCTTGAAGACGAATCACACCCTGATAGATATGCCGCAGAATACCGTGCCGAATCACAGCCTGATGGGATTATTGGTATCGGTTCATGGCGAGATTTTGTGGTCTGTTTCGGCAGTTCGACAATTGAGTATTTCTCACTGACTGGCGCAACCACAGCAGGCGCAGCTCTGTATGTTGCCCAACCATCATTGATGGTTCAAAAGGGAATTGCTGGCACTTATTGCAAGACGCCGTATCTCGATTCGTACGCATTCATCAGCCATCCAGCTAATGGCGCACCATCGGTATATGTCATTGGCTCAGGACAGGCTACACCGATTGCCACGTCTAGTATCGAGAAAATCATCCGTTCTTATACAGCTGACGAATTGGCATCTGGTGTGATGGAGTCTCTGCGTTTTGACTCTCATGAGTTGCTGATAATTCACCTGGAAAGACATGTGCTTGTCTACGATGGCGCTGCAAGCCAAGCCGGGGCTCAATGGGCGATACTGAAAACCGGGCTGTATGATGAAGTTTACCGTGCAATAGATTTCATGTACGAAGGGAATCAGATCACTTGTGGTGACAAAATCGATTCGGTTACTGGTTCACTGCAGTTCGATATCAGCAGCCAGTATGAAAAGCAGCAAGAGCACCTGCTGTTTACGCCACTTTTCAAGGCTGACAACGTGAGAGTATTCGACCTTGAGGTTGAATCTTCCACTGGAGTAGCTCAGTACGCAGACCGACTCTTCTTATCCGCAACCACTGACGGCATCAACTACGGCCGCGAGCAGATGATTGAGCAGAACAAACCATTCGTTTACGACAAGCGTGTAATATGGAAACGTATTGGCCGCATCAGAAAGAATGTCGGGTTCAAGCTTCGAGTCATCACTAAGTCACCGGTTACATTGTCCGGGTGTCAGGTGAGGTTTGAATAATGGCAGATCCAAATCTAAACACTCCTGTAATTATTCAGGCGACGCGCCTTGATTCTTCAGTGCTACCTCGCAATGTGTTCTCACAATCCTATATCCTCTATGTTATCGCCAATGGAACAGACGTAGGAAACGTTGCCAATAAGGCCAATGAGGCAGGACAGGGAGCATATGACGCACAAATAAGGAACGATGAGCAAGATGTCGAGTTAGCAGATCACGAATCCAGGATTACAGCCAATACCAATGCCATAAGCATTCTTGAAGTAAGGCTGACAACTGCTGAAGGGCAAATAATTGTTCTTCGAAGTGACGTTGATTACCTGCTAGACGAAGTTATCGATATACAGGCAGATATTGTCGCAATCCAGGATGATTACGTTTCAAAAGGCGCATCAACAAATCAGTCAATTCAATCATCCGGTGGTTCTTTGTTGGTTGGCAACATCCCAACCCCTACAACAGACAAGCTTCAGGTTCTCGGAAGCGAGAACGTGTCTGTCTCCTACAAGGTGTCAGGAAATCAGGTCGTTGGGGCAAGGAGTACTGGATGGACTGCATCAACCGGTACAGCGTCTAAAGCAGGAATCAACGGTAGCACAACCTACACAGTAGGAACCACCTACTCACAATCACAGGTTCAGGCCATTGCAACAGGGTTACAGGAAGTAAGGCAACTAGCTGTGGCCTTGCAAACGGCATTAGGGGCAACTTCAGGTCATGGGCTGATAAACGCATGATGAAGATAGACACAATCACAGGATCATCATTGATGAAGCTGTGGGGCGTTGAATCATGGTCAGACCCTGGCGCTGAATACTTCTTGTGGGATGGTTGCTGCGTCTTCGCTGTCGTTAATCAAGGCAAATTCTCTGACGTTCACTTGGCTATGAATAAGAGGCGATGGAGAGATTGTCGAGATGCCGGGGCAGCATTCCTTTCAGCGTTCGGAATGAGAAAGTTGCGAGCGGTAATCCTTCCTGACAGACCGAAGATATGCAACTACGCCAGGCGAATGGGTTTCGGGGATTTGACCACTGAAACACTAATAACAGTAAACGGGGGCGAAAGCTCCTTTTTAATTATGTGGCGAGAGCCAGGAGAATATCATGGGCGGTGCAATTAGCGGAGCTACTAACGCGGTTTCTGGAATCGTCGGTGGTATTGGCGCACATAAAGCTGGCAAGACTCAGCAGGAATACCAGGACAAGGCCATGAGGCAGGCCAAAGAAGGCTATGCGAATGCTGTGGATTGGGTCTCACCGTATGAGCAGGCTGGACAATCAGCCCTGGCTGGATTGCAGGCTCTTGCAGGAAAACCGATTGACCGCAACAAGCTCCTTTCTGACTACTTCAAAAGCTCAGAATATAACCAACTCGCAAATCAGGCCAGATACCAGAGCCTACAAGGTGCGGAGGCCACTGGCGGACTTGGCTCTACCGCAACATCCAATCAACTTGCATCAATCGCCCCTCAGTTAGGTCAGAACTACCTCAACGACATGACGAATCAGCAGCTGAACATGTACTCACAACTCATGGGGCTTGCGGGTATGGGGGCTGAGTCAGCAAACGCATTAGGAAACTATGCGATTGGTCAGGGTAACAACATGGCTGGCATGTATCAGCAGAAGGGGCAGATTAAAGCCGGACTTGCTGCTCTTCCATATCAGGTTGCAGCGAGCGCTAACAGCTCTATGGGTAATGGCGTGGCATCTGACGTTAACCAGTTCACTGGCATGTTTACCAATGCTGGCGGAGCAATGATGGGAGCAATGTTCTAATGGCGATGCAAGGTTTGCAGGGCCTTGGTGGCCCAATTAACTATTACGACATGATCCCCGATTTCCGCCGCGAGGCATTACAGGAAACTCAGAACCAACTAGGCCAGCAGCAACTTATTGGCCAGAAGATGCAAAATCAGCAGCAGATGCAGGAAAACCAGCGCCGTGACCAATTCTACAATGCTATCGCCACAGCAACTCCCGACCAACTGCCTGAACTGCGCCGCCAGTTTCCAGAATACGCTCAGAACATCCAGCAGGAGATTGGCATCCAGGACGCTGCACATGCTGCATTTGTAAACGGAGCGCTTAACAACCTATCCGTTGCATCTGCCAGCGGAAATCCACAGCAGATTCAGCAGTCACTCGCTCAAAATGCTCCTGCGCTGGCAAGTCTTGGCATGAGTCCTGACCAGGCATGGCAGATTTACCAAACCAATCCTCAGCAGTTCAACAGCCTGCTTAATGCTACTCGCATGGCTACTATGCCAATCGACAAGCAATACGATGTGCAGCAAGCTCAGCAGCGGCTTGATGAAACCGAGCGAAGTAATCGAGCAGGGGAAGGCCTTCAAGCACGCGGGCAGAACATTACGATGCGCGGACAGGATATGTCTGCAGCCACAGCGAGACGCGGTCAGGACATGGCATCGCAACGCGCTGGAGCGGCGAATGTTGGTAATGGTGATCGGCAGGTGCAATTAGCTGACGGCCGAACCGTAACTGTGGGCGGTAAGCTTCATGGCGCTGGACAAAATGCCTTCTATGAAGGCATCGATAATGCCGGGAACATGGTCCGAGTTCCTGCCAGTGCAATCGCAGCTCCTGGCACATCTGCGACCAATGCACAGAACTACGCGATGAAGAAAGACATTGATGCCATTGTCAATGCCGACGCATCAGACCTGGACTTTATGACAGGTGTTACAGGTGGCTCTGGTTCCCCAGCGCTAGGAGCAGATGTTCGCAGCCGAATGAATGGCAAAGACCAGAGACAACTATACAACGCTGCTCAGCGCGTTCAGGGGAAGATGCAAAACCAGGGCGTTGCAGCTGCTCGTGATATGGGCGCAAGTGGTATCAACACTGTTGCAGAAGCGAAGATGTATTTCCAGGGCATGCCCCAGGTTGATTACTCAAGCCCTGACGCAATGCAGCAGTCAATCCGAGACATTAGCGAGTACACCAACAACTACAACCAGCAGTACAACGTAGATGTCGGTAACCGCGGGTCACAATCCCGTCCAGTTCAGCAATCTCAACAGCAACCGCAACAAAGCGCAGGCTTCTCTTCTCTATGGGGTGATTAATGGCCAAGGCATGGAAAGACGTTATTGCATCCCAGCAATATCAGGCTCTACCTCCAGAGCAGAAAGCGCAAGCTCAGGAGCAATACTTCAATGAAGTTGTAGCCCCGCAAGCAGGTCAGGATGCTGCACAAGCGAAGCAGGCTTTCTACAGCGCTTATCCCGTTGAGCAATCTCAACAAACTCAGCAGGAACAGCCGCAGGAAGATAAATCACTGACGCAGCGCGCAGGAGATTGGCTAACTGGTGGTCAGAGTGCTGGTCAGATTCTAGAGCAGGCTGGGCGCGGTCTGGTGAACATCCCATTTGACGCTCTACAGGCAGGAGCTAGCACGATTAACGCAGTAAGTCAGGCGGTTGGTGGCCCTAAGGTGCTCGATGATGTTTATCGCCCTATAGACCGTCCTACTGACAAATACGCTCAGGTTGGTGAGACCATTGGTAACTATCTTACCCCTGGCCTCGGTATCGGTGGAAATATGATTGCCGGATCTTTGTCAGAAGCTGCAAATCAGCAGGGCGATTTTGCGCAAAACGCAGCGCAGAACGCGGCATTGAACGCAGCTATTGGTGGAGCGGCAAATGTTGTTGGCAAGGGAGTTGGTGCGGCTTATCGTGGCGTCAAAGGCGCAATATCTCCAGAAGCTCAGCAGGCTATTCGATTCGCTGAGCAAGAAGGCGTTCCACTTCATACAACTGATGTACTTCCTCCATCCTCGCGCACCGGAAAGATGGCTCAGTCCACAGCTGAGAATATCCCTCTGGCTGGAACAAGCCGTATGCGTGCCAATCAACAGGAAGCGCGCAGCCAGTTAGTAGATGATTTTGCTAGCCGCTTTGGTGAGTATGACCCATCTATCCTGGTTGGGAGCGCAAAGGCTAAAACTGCTGGAGTTAAACAGGCTGCAGGAAATCGCCTCCAGAAAGTGCAGGACGCCATGAATGGCGTGAGCATCCAGCCAAGTCGAGCAATCCAACAGATTGATGAAGAGATTTCAAAGCTTCAGGGGCTAGGAAGGGTTGCAGATTCTGACACGATTGGAAAGCTTCAGGCATATAAGGATGAGCTGACTTCCAGCGTTGGAAATAACGGACCAATGAATATGGACCTCCAACGTCTGAGCAATCTTAGAAGCCAGTTCAGGCAGGATGTGAAAGGTGAGCGCATGGTTATGCCTGACCGCTCCAATGCCGCCGTTCAGCGCGTTTATAACGCCATGACTGGTGACATAGACAATGCCATCTCGCAAAACCTAGGTGCTGAAGCGCTTGGAAAGTACAAACAGGCGAATGCTGTTTACGCTAGTGAAGCAGACAAGATTAAGAATACTCGCCTCAAGAATGTGCTGATGAAAGGTGATCTGACGCCAGAGGTAGTGAACAACATGCTGTTCAGCAAGAACAAGTCAGAAGTTCAGAATCTTTATAACTCTGTTGGTAATGTCGGCCGTGCCCAGATGCGTAACGGAATTATTGGTAAGGCTATGGAGCGCTCAAATGGTTCTCCTGACCAGTTTCTGCGTCAGGTTAATCAGATGTCGAACCAGACAGGAATAACCTTCAAGGGGCAGGATGCAGCGTATCTGAAAGGGCTAACTAACTACCTGCAGTCTACTCAGCAAGCCGCTAAAGCAGGCGTAACGACCCCAACAGGACAGCAAACCATTCCGTTTATCATTGGATATGGAACGGCATCCAATCCAGTAACCACTGGCGCAGCAGTAAGCTATGGTCTGCTGTCACGAGCCTATGAAAGCGCGCCTTTCCGCAATGCAATGTTACGCATGGCAAACACTCCGCGCGGATCTACGGCTTTTGAGAAAGCACTTAATCAGGCGACCAAAGCGGCAACAACAATCGCCGAGGGCTCTAAGCCATCACCAGAATAAGTGTTTGGTTGCCAGGAAGGTGCAAAACCCAAAGATATAGAACGCGATATTAAGCAAGTCTCGATTCATAAATCCCCCTTTACCTAATTATAACTGACCTTAATGCAATGCTGCGCAAGTTTATCTTGTGCGGCTTTGCTGCGCCCGGAGCACAGTAAATGTCAGACATCACCGCTAATGTTGTAGTGAGTATGCCGAGCCAGCTGTTTACCCTTGCTCGTTCTTTTAAGGCAAATGCCAATGGCAAAATCTATATTGGCCAAGTTGATACCGACCCTGTGAATCCGGCAAACCAGATTCAAGTCTATCTTGAAAATGAAGACGGTAGTCACGTTCCTGTTTCTCAGCCAATTGTGATTAACGCAGGCGGTTACCCTGTATACAACGGTCAAATCTCAAAATTCGTGACCGTCCAGAATCATAGCATGGCTGTCTATGATGCCAATAATGTGCAGCAGTTCTATTACCCTGACATTCTCAAGTATGACCCTGACCAGTTTAGAAGCGACCTCGCGCAAGAAAATGGCTCTACCTACATCGGTGGCTCTATTTATGTAGTGGACTTCTTCGCAGATGCGTTAAATGCAGACGCAGGTCATTCTAAAGGAATTATGACTCGCGGCCATCATGTGATTGGGGCAGGCTCTAGTATCTATATTAGAAACGGAACGTCAGGGACGCCATCGACTGGGAACGAATACAAGTTCTTCGACGCTACAGGGGCCGGATGGACTTTAACAGGGATGTCATATGATTGTGAGCAGTTTGGGATTAATGGGGATGGTACAAACGAGACGGTGAAGGTTCAGTTATGGCTTGATAGTTGTGCAGATTATCACGCCAAGGCTCATATCAAAGAATCATTTTTCGCAAGCGTAGTTGGTCTGGTTTTAAATTCTGCACATAAAGGCCTTCAGTTTGATTTTCGCGGATGGTTGAAGTTTTATGGAGATGGCTCAGTTCCTGTAAATGCACCGACAAACGTTACGGGAAGTGCTTGCTTTGCCATTTATTTAAATGGATGCACAAGACTGTGCGGCCAGATCAACGTGGATGGAAACCGCTCATCTAAAATATACAGTGAGCAAATACATAGTATTGGTATGTATGGCGGCATTGACAATAATCTTACTCTCAACTTTATGGAAAGCCGAGGTGATGGTATTTATGTTAACCATCACAAGGCAAATGCTCCTTCAGAGCCATCTGTAGATCCAATTGCAGCCAACAACTTCCCAACAAGACTCACATTAAGAGTTAATAGTGTAAATAGCTCTTTCGATGGTAGAAACGCCATTTCCTTGATTGCATACAAGGGTTGCGAAATCTCAGGAATGAGTTCGCAACATGGAAATGGAACTCCATCCGGTGCGACGAGTATTGGCAAGCAGCCAGGCGGATTAGATGTAGAGCCTAATGTTTACTGGCAATCATGCTACGATCTCGTAGTTCCGTCTTGGATATCCGATGGCGCTGGATGGTCTGGAGGATTTAGTCTGGCAGGAAAGGTGAACGGTGCCGACTCTGTCGATGTAAATATTCGCGGAGTAATAGCAAACATAGAATGCACACAAATCATCCCTAACGACAGCGTCAGATATGGAGTGATTCTTCAGTATGCTCGTGAGATAGATATTCGTGGTGTGAGTAGAAGCCCATCAAATAACCCGTACTCAAACTTCAAAAGTTGCGGATTTATGGCAACATGCTTAACAAACTATAAAATTGATCTGACTGTAATGAGATTCGAGCGAGTTGGTGAGCTTTCATGCGAAGATGCCTTGAATCAGCAAGTGGTTAGATCTACCAATGGACAAGTAATATTAAGGGGTTCACATTGCCATAACGGATTATCAATTGGAGAGTTTGATAACCTGGATGTAAACATTCAATTTAATCTCCCTATAACAATGGGCGGGAGCGGAGATAGGGGAATAGTCCAGTACATTAAGCCGTTCTATAATGGAGTTTTTCAGCCTGGCACCGTGCAACATCACAGGCTTAGGGTTGTCGCTACCGGAGGAGCATCTCTTAATAATCTGAACTTTGGAGTCAGGGTTCATCCCACTAACACGCCAACAGTTGTAAGGGATACATGCTTTATTTCTGACTCAGATTTGTCAGGTGTTCCGCACACCCCTGCAAGCAATCAAAATCGAATGCTAAATACGGCAAACTTCCAAAAGGGAGTAATCTTTGGTGTGACCAGCAAGGCGGGAGATGATGCGATCATAGGAACATCAATATGGGGAGCGGGAGACGTAATCTGGAATCAATCAAGCTCCGCAACCTATGCAGGAAAGCGATATAGCGGTTCGGTATGGAACAACTTTGGGCAATTAGTGTAGTGAACAACAAGGCGAGATTAATTCTCGCCATGTGTTTACATCAGAGAATTATCAATGCATTATTTTATAATCTTTATTTGTTCAATACACCGATAGCTGAAATAAGATAGCAATATTGCAGAGGTTAAGCCGATAACGGTAATCTGATATGTATTATGAACACCTACGAATACAAGGTATTTTTTTACCAGAATCCAAATCGGGATATGACACATATAAAGTGAGAAGGATATTGTACCAAAAAATTCTAATGGTTTAGATATTAAAGAGTTCACATTTTTATTGTTGAGCGTAAGCATTAAAAAAGAAAATGCCATAAACAATGATGTGACAGTATATCCAATAGAACCAAAGAGTATGAATTTGTAAGATAGCAGACATCCAGACATTATCACTGCCACAGAAAGAAGAAAGGCAATGTTTATATTAATATTTGCAATCTTTTTCTTTGCATTTATGAAGCCATCGCTTGTAACAATAAACCACAACAGCACACCTATAAGCAATCCATTTACCCTTGTCATCCAATAGGTTTTTAGATCCCATGGTATGGCAGAAATTAAAATTAGAGCAAAGAATACACCATACCATCTTTGATTCTTTGAAAAGTACAAAAGAAAAGGTAGTGCAATGTAGAACTGCATTTCAATCCCAACAGACCAGAGATATGTAAAAATATGCTCCCCGGTCATGCTGTAAATATTTCCCGTAAATGTCATGCCGCTCAATGCTACTTCAAGCACTTTCTGGAAAGTATGGAATGCCTTCAATTCAATCCACACATTATAGAATGCAAGTATAAATAAAGACCAAAATAGACATGTTGCAAGTAATCTGTTTGCTCTTTTTTTATAAAAAGAAAGTGATGTTTCTAATGTTATTACCTTTGTCTTGCCTATAAATGTAACTCCCATCAGATACCCTGAAATAATGAAGAACAAATCTACACCAGTAGACGCATTGATAAAGCTCTTCACGGCAAGATAACTTTGCTTGTTTCCACACAGGAATCCAAGGTGAGCAAACAAAACAAGCAGGATAGCAATTCCTCTTAGTGCTTGAATGTTATTATTCTTTGGCATTGCCATCCCTTTCTGATTGTGAGATTAAGTATTAAACAAATTAGTAATAATTAATGAATCAACGCTCAGCAAGCAACCAAGCATCACACCAACTTACCGGGCCTCTCAGCATATCTTTCCCAGAGAACTTGCCGACAGAACGAGTCTATCATCCATGAATGACCAGTCAAACATCAGATCGCAAGCTAATCTGTGAGACAGATTTGGGACATGTAAAGCTTTGCATCGGTTTGCAAGGCTTTACATGTTTTCGCAAGCTGGGAAGTGTGAGCGCCGTATTGATGCGGTAAGTTGTTGTTAGCTCAGGTAGTTCCAGGAACTTCTAAGCCGTAGGTCACAGGTTCGAATCCTGTAGGGCGTGCCATTATGAATCAATGACTTATCAACTTCCTCCAAGTGCTGATTTTTCCTCGTGGGACATATTTGGGACATCTTCGTTAAAAATCGAGTCAATCTGGCGTGCATGTTCAGTCAGATGATTTGGTGCAAGGTGGGCATACCGACGCACCATTTCTATCGACTCCCAACCACCCATTTCCTGTAAAACAGATAGCGGAACTCCTGACTGAATTAACCAACTGGCCCATGTGTGCCTCAGGTCGTGAAAGCGGAAGTCTTCAATGCCCGCTCTCCGGCACGCTGAATTCCATGCTCTCTGGTCATCAACGCGCATCTTCCTCACTTCCGGTGTTAATGAACCGTCAGGCCTGTGCCATGCTTTCGTGTGGACAAACACCCATTTATGATGATTGCCAATCTGATCGCGAAGTGTCTTGCAGGCAGTATCATTCAGCGCTACGCCAATAGCGCGGTTCGATTTACTGTCCTCCGGGTTAACCCAGGCCACACGACGCTGCATGTCGATTTGCTGCCATTCCAGATTGATGATGTTCGAGCGCCTAAGTCCTGTTGCCAGCGCAAACTTAACAACAGATTTCAGCGGCTCCGGACACTCATCAATAAGTCGCTTCGCCTCGTCATGCTCAAGCCACCGAACGCGCTTATTCCGAACAGTTGGAATCTTGATTACCGGTGCTTTTTCCAGCCACTTCCAGTCACGTTCCGCTGCTCTCAAAAGCGCTTTCATCATTGCAAGGTGCTTAGCTTTGGTTGAGGTGGTGACAGGTTTGGCCTGGTAGACTGGCGGCTCTACTCCTTTCCTCTTTGCTGCATCTGACTGCTGCAGCCATATCTCTTTCGCCTTCCTGTTCTGCATCCTGCTTACGGCCGCATATATTTTTGCTTCCGTAATATCCTTCAGCCTCATACCTTCGAAATGCTCAAGCCAGAATCCCATCCGGCCTTTGTCAGTATCGAGCGACTTCTTATCTGCTTTCTCCTCCAACCAGCGCAGGCAGGCTTCTTCAAAAGTTACATCCGGGAAATCACCTAATCTGTCTACTCGCCAGAGTTCAGCTTTCCGTTTGTCGTGCAACTCTTGCGCTTGCCGTTTGTCCGCTGTACCAAGAGATTCCTTAATTCTGCTCCCGCCCGGGAGCGAGTACGAGGCGTACCATATTTCACCTCTGCGGAAGATGGACATTTGCGATCCTCTTTGTGTGCATCACCCGCGCTCACGTCGACAGTATGCAACGGTGAGTTAAGAGCCGCAATGCAGGCCTGTCGAGTGGTGAGGTATGGGGATTTAGGTTTGGAAGGGTCTTTACGTGTTGCCTGAAGGCGGCCTGTGCGAATCCAGTTAGTAGCGGTGGGTCTGGATATTTTGAGAAATGCACAGGCCTCATCGAGTGTGAGGCTGTGTGATTCCATGGTTAATTTCCTAAAATTGATGCAATAAGTGCAATCTCAATAAGTATTTCAATAAGGCCGAACATCGCGATAACTGCGTAAACCGATTCATCAATATGTCCTCGCCGACAAAGATAAGTTGCGATAATTACGAGAATCATCATCTATCTCCATAAAAGAAAACCCCGCTATTGCGAGGTTTGTTATTTGCGTTCAGCTGCGGATTTAGCCATTAGTAGCTCTCCAACTTTGGCTTGATGATAGTTACCTTCATCCCGCTTTCGGTTGTGATGCAAATACCCTTTCCAGGTTGAATATCGCCAAGGGAGAAAGCATCATAAAACGCGTCCATTGCCAGCGATTTTTTATCCTTTCGATTCCACCAACGCCACCCGCGCTTAAGCATAACGCCAACAATCCATTGACCAGTTCTGTAAGCCATGTAGAGCCAGATAAGAATTACCTGAAGCATAATCAGCCAATCAATGACGTCATACTTTGCAAAAGCATCCATCATTTCACCTCCGGCTGCGGTGCTTCTGCAACCATCGAAGCTAACTTCCTAAAAGACGCGGCCAATTCATGGCAAAATATGCTTTCAAAGTACAGAGCATGCCACTCGTATGTAACTAGCACCTCTTGCTTTGTATGATCTGTTCTCCATTGATATGACAATGATTGCGCTGACATAATCACTCCTGCTGCGGTGCTGCCGGATACGCGCTACCATCTTGGCCTGGTTCGTTACTACCCGTGCAAGCATTCCTGTGGTCATTTGCTTTTGGACAGCGCTTATTGCCGCAGTCAGGACAGACGACCATCCGCATATCATAGATGGTCACTGGTCGGCAGGAATGGCACGAACACCCATCCAGCAACTCATCACGATTAACATGTTCAGACTGAAGCATGGCAGCGCGGCAGGCGTTCCAGCCGTGTTTGTACGCAACGTTTATTGAATCGGTAGGTTCGTGATTTTCCATGCGCGCAATTGCTTCTCTGGTGCTTATTGCCCCCGGCACTTCCGGCGCTTGATGCGGGGCGGCGTAGAGCGGGATGGTTCCGGGTCGCTGCTCTGTCGGACTGGCAAAATAATACCCATCGCTACCTTTTCGATAGAATCCGACAGGCTCCTGCGCGCTGCCCATTGATGCCAGAAGCATGCGATACGCTTCGAGCTGGTATTCTTCGTTGATGGTCTTACCGAGTCCGTATTCAGCATTCCCAAGTGACTCCAGGCGTTTAATTTTGGCTTCGAGTGATTCTTTGGTGATTTTGGTCATGGTTAATAATCCGCCCATTGCTCGTAAAAGAAGTTATCAACGCGCTTACCAGCCGCATAAGCTTCTTCGATTTCACTTTCGGTAATATCGAATGGCTGGCTATGCGTCTCCACAATGCACTCTAGTTGCTCTGTCCACTCCGGAAGAGATGCATCACGATTAGTTGAACTGAAGTCTGCCATATCAATCATCTCCCTTCTGTAGGCTGATGCCATCATCGGTGCAGTCCTTGGCGGCGAAAATTAGCTTGTTGCGCATGGCCGCCAAGAGCAGTGGATCTACTGCTGCGCTTCTTTCAGTTGGATGCCAGGTGAGTAGTTCTTTAAGCTCAACCGCATTGAACTGTGAGACGGTTTCTTTCTGCCTCTCCAGCAGCAGCGCCTGCTCTGCTGATTCTGCTCGAGCGGTCAACTCTTTAACCTGTGTGGTATTGCGACCAGCTACGGTAGCCAGGCTGTCAATTTCACGCTCCTGGTCAGCTATGCGATTATCTCTGGCAACCACTGCATCCATCAGATTGAGGTTCGCGTTGTTTTCGCGCGCCAGCGCATCCAGTAGGGAACTCACCAGTGCTGTTTCCACGTAAATTCTTTCGGACTTGAACTCAATTGCGCGTCCAATCCGGGTACGCAGCTCTGCAATCTGTTCTGGCGTCAGTTGTGAAGTGTTCATGCTGTTGCTCCTTCACTCTCGTCACTGGCCGGGCCGATAATGTCAGCCGGGAATACATAAACCTCTTTGCCTTCATCGTTGGTGAGCCAGTATTCGCAATCAGGAGCGACATTCAGCGTAAGCACGCCGTCGCGTCGGGTTTTGACTTTCTGGCCATGCTTCCACCATTTAGGGAATCCGTTGCTCATGCTGCACGCTCCTTTCTTGTTTGTGCTGCGATGGCCGCTGAAACACCATCTGGTGTAAGAGTCACGCTGTAAAACAAAGAGCCGAATTTTTTGCATCTCGGGTTGCACCAATCAACAAACCCTTCTCTGAACAGCATCGGAAGAGACGGGCAGTTAACACGGCGTGAACCTCTGTCCTGTTCACCACGCTCCATGTCTCCACGCATAAAGAATCGGGTTTTGTTATACATCCGCCGCAGCGTATAAACCTGGGCGTCGGAAAGCCTTATCCTTCTGCTCATTGGCCCACCTCCCGCAGCTTCTGAGCAAACCTTGGGGCTTGGATGTCCCTCACTACCTCCATTGCCCTTGTGAAACCATCTTCGTAGAATTTCTCACCCTTTTCCGTGTAAGGGCTTCCAAGTGTCTTGGCGAATAGTTCAACAGCGCGGGCGCCAGCCTCGTTACGTATCTCGGCAACGAATTTGTCCGTTTCCGGACTTTCTTTCAGCGCATAGCAAACATCATCTGTGCTGCACGAGTCGCCTTTACCGCATACCTGACAGAAGTGAGTCGACTCGCTATGAGTCTGGATAGCCGACTTCAGCCCCACATTCTCCGCAGCCAGCGCATCGCATCTGGCTTCAAGTGCGGCGTAGTTACGAATCAAATCAGAAACCTGTCTATCGCTAATATCGCAGGTGTCGTCATAATCCAATTGAGCTATCCACTGCTCCAAGTTATGTTTCGCGCTCATTTCTTCGCCCTCTGGTTTAACCACGCTGTCAGGAATTTGTTATCGTTCACGCTTGGGAATGAGCAGCGCTTGATTAACTCCTGACGTGATGGCATTGGCTTTACTCTTTGGCGCACGGTTAAATCTCCCGGGGTGATATCGGGATTGTAGGTATGGTTCATCATGATTAGCCTCGTGAGAGTTTGTATCTCATGGCCCGGACAGCGAATACTGACCGGCTGGTGATTTCTGCTATTTGTTCTGGCGGGAGTGTGTTGATGAGAGAGCGCTCGTAATCAGTCCACGGCCTAACTGGCTCAGGAAGAAGGCTCACACGCAATCGTGAAGCCTTGTTCTGGATTGATTTTGCGCTTCTTTCTAGCTTCTCCATTATTTCGGATGTCGACATTTTTCCAGCCACTTCACGAAGAAAATCTTCCTCCCATGCTTCCCATGGCGTCAGGTACATGGCGTGTCCTTCAGTCGATAAATGGCTCCGCCTATACTCCCATTTCCCCAAGGCTCTTCGGTAAGGTGTTCTTTAATTTGTGACAACTCGGCGGCTCCTATGAATGTCTCTCGCATTTCCAGAGCAGGTGCCCACCCTTCGTAATAGGGCTCGTGGTAGTTGAGAGTGATTCCCGCCGTATGACTAAGAGCCCCGGACGCAGTTTGTGAGCGGTGAAATACAGTGATGTTATTCCGCGCATCACTGCGCAGAATGTTCAGGATTGTTTCTGGTTTCATGTGATGACCTGCTTGTCACCGCCAGAAATTTAAGCGGCTTCTGAGTGAGGGAATTCAGACTTCCTGCTGTCGTAAACCTCTTTCGCTTTAACCTGGTATTCAGTTCCGCGAAGTGTTCTCCAGGCCTCTTCGAATAGTGGCTTAAGCTCATCCATGCTTTGCGCATTGGACGCCATATCAACGAATGACTTCAGCGTTTCTTCGTGAGGGTTGACGCCAGATTCCAGCCAGTTAAGAAGTTGCTTACCAGTGTCTTCGCTGAGAATTACCGGGTCCGCATTAGAGAAGAGCTTTGTACGGTCTTTACTGGCGATGGCGTGATGCGTCTCATGTCCAATATCGAGAACGGTGGTGAACTCATATTCAACTCCGTCGCGTTGCTCTGACTTCATGCCAAGCTTGGCTACCTTCTTACGTCCGTTCTCTTCGACTTGCGCCGTCTCCGTCTTACTGCGCATTGTGGCGATGATATGCATTGGAGAGCGCAGAATGGCGTCCAGGAACAGTCGATGACGTGGGTTAATCTCGCTCCATGCTGACCAACTGTTACCGCGATATTTAGTTTTAGCGATGGTGTCGACCAACTCTAGGCAGCCACCTACACCACCCCATTCATGAGTGATGCTATCCAGAACTAAGGTGTCGTAACCCGCATCTTCTGCGGACTTAATCGCCTCGATGAAGCGTTCAGGGGAGAATGGCGGATCCAATTCCAAAACATCAAACTCAGCAATGTCAGAGTAGAGCGATGCACTTCCTTTTTCTGTGTCTATGAAGGCAATCTTTCCGCCAATTCCTTTTGCTACCAGCAGTGCGCTGTATGTTTTCCCTGAACCACTTGGCCCGGTAAGTGCCAACCGAAGTCTGGCTTTCTTTCTCATGGCTTTTTCGAATTTCATGGTCATATCTCTTAGTTAAAGTTTCCTGCAAGCTCTTGCCAGGTGATCTGCTGATTACTTCGTTCAGCGGCAAGGTTGATTTGTTGCTCCACTTCTTCCTCAATCTCTGGAGAAATTAGCGCGATAAATTCTTCATCATCAAAATCATGCAGCATGGTGTTTACCCCAATCTTCGTCCTGCCATTCATCCCATCCAAGCGCAATTCCTGCCGCCCACTTGAACGCATCACTGCAGCCTTCCTTGGTATCCGGAAAGGCCTTCTCATATAGCTTGTTAAACTGCTTGTTTCCTTGCTGGACAAGGATTGTTCCGTTAACAGGTACGATAGTCATGACGAGGCACTCCTGGCTGAGAAAGTGTGTCTTTAAGCCACTTACCAATGTTCCGTAAGCGACGGGTAATGGTGTCGAGTAGTGATTCTGAGTGACCAGCAATAGGCCACCCTGCAATGGCTAATTGCATGGCGTTCTCCTTGGTTAATTGGCATAGCGAAAACGCCTCGAATGAAGCGCTATTGATATACAGTTAAAAAAATGCCCTCACAGTGGAGGGCAAATAGACATCAAGGGATGATTTGTTTCATGCGTAGCTCGCCAGCGATGCTGTCACATACACCCTCCAATATCTGACTCCCTATCATCGTTTTTGGCGGGGAGATTACGCCTATTGAATAAACTCACTATCGACTCTCAGTGAAAGCCGATAAGGTGCTTATTCGCGAGCTTTGAGCATTGCGTCTGCTATTTCGTATGCCTTAACTTCTGTGCCTTCAAAGACTCCTCCGCGTGCAATAAGTGACTGCATCGCCATCGCAGCGAAGTAATCACGCAGGCTTGGTTGTTTGGTTGCAAGTTCATGAAGTGATTCCGCTGCCTGTATTGCGGATATGGAGTTTTGTTTATCAAAACTTTCGCTTTGACGGTAAATCACATCGTATGCAGCGCTTCTTTTCATCACTCCTCCCCAAGAGCCTTAGCAATGGCTGCATTAGCTCTATCTACAGCGTCGCAGTAAATGCCGTTAGATTTTGTTCTGTTGTGGTAACCACCAATTTGCTTCATCGCCCACTGAAGTGACTCGAGCAAATCCGGAGCCGCTGCTATCAGGTGCATATCTGGAACTTTTACCGATACAGATGTTGCGCCATCACTCATCTTGAATGAGTCGATAACATCACCATCCTTCCCGGTTGCTTGGCTGCTTAATCGCAGGAAGCTGTTACTTGTCCACCACATCCATGGACCTGGCGTGTAATTCATATTCACCTCTGTGGCTTGCTGCCAAAAGAAGGCCGACTATGCGGCGCTCTTTCTGTTAGTGAAATCACTAAACGTAATTTCTTCGATATCCGATATTTTCTTTTTCAGGTTTTCTAATGTTTCTTGTTTAGCTCTTTCGAAGGCATCCTGACATTTTCCAAGACACACCTCATGAGGGCGTGGCAGGTAATATGATTCAATACTTGCAAGCGCATTAAATTTCGAGAATCTGTCCATACCTCACCTCGCCGTAACCTGTTTGTTATTCCGATGGCCAGCCGCAAACTTAGCCACATCTGGCAAGCAGCAGCTGCCGTTTGAATCTGTGTCGCGCAGACCTCCGAGCGAAGTGGCTCGTGCTACCGACTCACTGCAACCTTCACTCAGCTTCTTGAAGGCTTTATCTATGCGTTTCGCGAAGTGGCGATCTGCATCGCACTCAGCTTTGAGTGCTCTCATGTGCTCACCGCGCTGACGATAGCGACGAGACTTTGAGTTTTCACGAGCGGGTTTAACGATGATGGTTGTCATGTTTACCTCCAGATAAGTGCTTTGGTGATGTGGTTGGTTGGGGACCCGTTTCGACATTACGTCTGCCTACTCCATTCAGCTTCTGCGTAATGCCTCGCCGCTTCACGTGCGACATATTCCCATCCATGAACCATTCACCACATCCCAGAGCACTCACTCTGGCTCCCACAAGAGGCGGGAGAATCCTGTTCTGTTAAAGAGCCTGCGACTCTGTTCCTTGTCGCTGCCAGCGTCCTGCTGATGGCTTAAAATTAGCATTGAGCTAAATTCATAGCAAGTGTTATGTGCTAAAAAATTAGCGTGAAATGCTAAATTGATGAATTGAATGGGAAAATAATTTAGCGTTAAAATTTAGCGAGGGTGTAAAAGGCAATAAAAAACCCGCCGAAGCGGGTTAAATTTGAAGTTAGGTAGTGCTTAGTATGTTACGGATGACCAGAAGACGCGGCCTATAACCCTGATTTCGTCTGCTGGCTTGATCTCTTCTGGGTGCTCATCGCTGTTATAGCTGCGGATTCTGAGCATCCCTCCAGGCATTGCGTAAAGTAGCTTAACCCGGAGCAGGTCGCCGTAGTCTATGGCGTACATCTTACCGTCTTTAATGTGTTTACAGCCGGTATCTACGCCGACAGTAGAGCCATTAGGAAGTACGGGCTCCATGCTGTTGCCGATCACTTCTACGCATACAGCATTATCAAACTGAACGTTCAGCTTTCGAAGGGTAGATTTTGCGAATCTCAACTTAAATCCATTATGGTCTTCTCGGAAAACGCTACCCGCTCCAGCTGCTAGTTGTACCTCTTTAAGGAACGGAACCTCTATCTCATCCTCATCAAGAGCCGTCTTGCTGTCCCACGGCTCAATATCACCAATTATCCTGGCCTCATGAGATCCTGTATCTACTGCAACCTCATTATGTTGTTGATCTAACCACCCATACTCAAGACCAAGGTTTTCCTCAATCTTTCTGGCAAGTTCATCGCCCAGATTCCTGACGGCGTTAGCCCCGAGTATTTGGCTGATTGTGGATGCGGAGGATCCGACCTTATCTGCAAAGTCTGCTTTTGACATGCCGCTTTTGAGTGCGACGTTCTGCTGGTAGCGGAGATTGGCCCGCCGGATGTCTTTTATGTCCATGCTTAAATAATCCCACTTTTTAGCACGGCGATAAATATGCGCAAAGCTAAAGTCTTGCTTGATTTAAATTTAGCATGAAGCTAATATTTGATTGTGCATTAGCAACGGGAGCACATATGGAAACCAACGTAACTAACTTTGAACAGATGAACGATCTGTTGCGCTGGCGGAAACAGGCTTCCAAAGAGGATTGGGAAAAGTTGGCGACCCTTGCCAATACCACTCCTGGGAACCTGGACCAACTGGCATATGGATATCGCGGAGCCTCTTCAAAGAAGGCTAGCGACATCGCCAACGCGTCACTCAACTTTCGTTTCCCGAAACCAGTGACCAAAGAAGCAATTGCTTTCCCGCCGATTCGGAAAGCTACCAAAGCAAAAGCTGCTTAAGTAACACCGCTCTTTAACAGTCTTGTCTCGCTACGCCGCTTGTGTAGCTCAACTCAAACTCAACTTTGATTGAGTTAACTATCTATTAACTAAAAGGAAGTATTACAAATGGAACACGCAAGTAACAGCAAGCCGTCTCAACGAGACATTGACCGGGCGGAGACAGACTTACTCATCAATCTCTCCACAATCACTCAGCGCGGCCTGGCAAAGATGGTCGGGTGTCATGAGTCAAAGATAAGCCGTACAGACTGGCGCTTTATAGCGGCGGTCCTGTGTGCGTTTGGGATGGATTCTGACATCAGCCCAATCAGTAGGGCATTCAGACATGCTCTGGAAGGAATCACAAAAGAAAAACCCCAAGCGAGCGGTAACTCGTTCGGGGCTTAGCAGACTGTGTTACGTCAACAGCAACCTACAGGAGATATTTTAATGCGTAAGCGTAAAAAGTTCCAGGACAAAGAAGAGATTCGACACCCTGATTCACCTGAAGGATTAGTGAATACAGCAGCCAATAACAAGGCGTTCGCAGAGCGTCTTATTGGCGTTTACAGACTAGCCAAAGCAGGAGTGAAGAATGGGCGTCGTTAAGCAACTATCCGACTACAGGCCACCGCTGGAGGCCGTGGAGCCAAAAGTGGCGCAGCTTGAAGAAGGCTTTACTCGTTTAGCCAACGAACTGCTTGAAGCAACAATGAGTTCTGGTCTAGCAGAGACTGAGCTTTGCATCGTGATGGCTGTATGGCGCAAAACATATGGCTTCAGCAAGAAGATGGACTGGATTAGCAACGAACAATTAGGTGAGATGATCCTCAAGCATTACACGCATTGCTCAACAGCTAAAAACAACCTAATCAGGAAGAAGGTGCTAGTTCAGGAAGGGCGGAAAATAGGCATCAACACAACCATTTCTGAGTGGCAAACAAAGAATAACGGAAAGTGCTTAACATTAGCGGAACCTGCTAAGAAAACATTAGCGGAACCTGCTAACGCACCTTTGCAGAATCTGCTAACCACAAAAGAAACTACTCAAAAGAAAGAAAGAAAAGAAAACACATTGTCATCTTGCGATGACCGAGAACCGGTTAAACCTGCAAGACGAAAAGCAGTTCGCATCAACTACGAAGAGTACCTTGAAGCCTACAACGAAATCGTGGGTGACAGACTTCCCCATGCTGTCGAGGCCAATGCGGAACGGCAGCGCAAGCTCAAAAAACTAATCGACTCTCTCGCTACCAAAAACATCGACGGCTACCGGGCATACGTGAAGGCGTTCATGACCGCTGCCAGGCCATTCCATTTCGGAGATAACGACCGTGGGTGGACAGCCACGTTTGACTACCTGCTTCAGCCAAAGGTTTTAACCGCAATTCGTGAGGGAACGCTATGAGACAGGATATTGAAGCCAGTGTGATCGGCGGTCTTCTCCTGGGTGGATTAACACCTGCAGCTGGTGACGTACTGGCAACTCTTGAGCCTGAAGCATTCTCGATCCCGCTTTACCGGAAAGCCTTTGAGGTAATCCGCAAACAGGCTCGAAATCGCAACCTGATTGACGTTCTCATGGTCTCTGAGGAATGCGGCAATGAGCATGCTACCGATGTGATGATGACCGCACGCTCGTGCCCTAGCGCAGCAAATCTGACTGGCTACGCCGGAATGGTTGCGGACAACTATCATCGCCGCCTGGTTCTTCAGCTGATTGACGAGATGCGCGAGCCAATCCATAGCGGAACTATCGACGCTTCTGGTCAGGCAATGGATGAGCTCGTAAAGCGCCTGTCAGCCATCAGGAAGCCACGCAACGAAATTAAGCCCGTTCACCTTGGCGACATCATCAACGATTACACGGACACGCTTAATAAGCGCCTGTGCAACGGAGAAGAGTCGGACACGCTGAAGACCGGGATTGATGAACTTGACGCAATCACCGGAGGCATGAACGCCGAAGACCTGATTATTGTTGCCGCTCGCCCGGGTATGGGTAAAACGGAGTTGGCGCTGAAAATTGCGGAAGGGGTTGCATCGCGCACTATTCCAAACTCTCATCAGAAACGCGGCGTGTTAATTTTCTCCATGGAAATGAGTGCTCTTCAGATTGCCGAACGAAGCATTGCCGGAGCTGGCATGATGTCGGTGAGCGTTTTGCGTAACCCAACGCGCATGGATGATGAGGGATGGGGGCGGCTCGCTGAAGGAATGAAACGTCTGGCTGAGTTGGATGTGTGGGTTGTTGACGCTTCCCGCCTGTCAGTGGAGCAGATACGCTCAATCGCTGAACGGCACAAGCAGGATAATCCCCACCTCTCGTTAATCATGGCTGACTACCTCGGGCTCATCGAGAAGCCCAAAGCAGACCGTAACGACCTGGCGATTGCTCACATATCAGGAAGTCTGAAGGCGATGGCGAAAGACCTTAAGACACCAGTCATCTCGCTAAGCCAACTTTCCCGCGACGTTGAGAAGCGGCCTAACAAGCGCCCAACCAACGCAGACCTGCGAGATTCTGGAAGTATTGAGCAGGACGCTGACTGCATCATCATGCTCTATCGTGAGGTGGTGTATGACGAGAATAGTCCAGCTGCGCCATTCGCTGAAATCATCGTGACGAAGAACCGGTTCGGCTCACTCGGTACAGTCTACCAGCAATTCCGCAATGGTCACTTTGTCGGATGCGATCAGGATGAGGCACGCGGGAAATGCACGATGCAGAACCAACCGCCTGCACGTGGTAAGCGATACGCAAAAGGAGCTGATGTATGACACCCTACATCATCGAGTTACTAACGGGCCTGATGATAACAATCACAGGCCTTTTTTATGCGCGGAGGTTGTTGTGATCCATTATCACGGAGGCCCAATAACACCTGACACGTGCGCACTCAAAGCATGGAAAGGAAGACATGCATTTATCTCATTCGCGCATCCAGGACAAATTAATCTGGCATCAGAGTATTGCCAGTCATTCGCTTTAGATAATGGTGCTTTCACTGCATGGAAGGGTGCATATGCTCCTGCATCAAAAGAAACAAGAGCATCACTGATGGTTGAACGCATTGAGCAACACAACAGCCCTGGCTCTCTTGAGTATTGCGAGGTGATGGATAGATTTAACATGCAACTGCAGTTGGCAGTGTGACGGGCTTATCAGCAATGGTGGCCCTTTTTTATTGGCTGAAGAGTGAGAAGTGAGGATGAGCGGACCTAAATTCCCTGAGCTTCCAGTTGATGTTCAGGTGGCACTAATCAACGCAGCAACCAGTCTAGCCTGTGAAAAAATTAAAGCTATAGGTAGAAATTACAACGACAACCGCGATTGGTTCCAGAAGGAATACCAAAAAATCTGCGACACGCTTTATACAGAAAACCGTGGCCGCTAACACCCCGGCACATAGCTGGATGGAGAGGAATGATGAATAACCGCAAAGCTAAATTTCTATTCGCACAACCTGGACAGCGCATCAGGTTGACCAATCGACTGACTGTTAGATATGCACCATCAGGTACGACATTCTTTCCAACTCATTTCTATGGGATACACAGAGAATTAAGTGCTGCTCAGAACCGCTGGAAAAATCACTCCTATGTAACGAGGGCCGAGTGATGGAGAGGAATATGGACGAATCAAGAAAGCAGTTTGAAAGCGCGATTAAGCAAAAGTACGGCGACCTCATTGATTATCGAGTCTGCAAAAACGGTGATGGCGAGTACATGGCTTGGGATATGCAGGTTGCATGGTGGGCATGGCAGGCATCTCGCATTTCAATTGAGGTTAAGCTTCCCATGAGAAAAGCAGAGCATTCAATCCATCAAGGAGTATTCAACAGCGCAATTGACGCTTCTGAGAATGCCATCCGCGCAGCCGGACTTAAGGTGAAGGAGTAATCATGACCTTCGACAAATATTGGCTAATTGGTCGATTGACGCTTGGGCTAGGTCTATCAACAGAGCTTTGGCATACGACCAGGAAGAACGACAGCAAGGTGGTTAACTTCATTCACTTTGGTTATGTACCTGACGTTATTCCAGGGTCTAAATGCGTTTCGACCCTGCTAGTCCTAACCATCATGTGGGTATCAATGAAAATTGGCATCATGAGGATTCGCCATGAGGAAACTAACGTTTGAAATAAGAAGCCGCATCCATCAACAAAACGCCGTAAACGCAGTTCAGCAAATCCTTCCAGACCCAACTAAGCCAATCATCGTAACCATCCAGGAACGCAACCGCAGCATAGACCAAAACAGGAAGTTATGGGCCTGCCTTGGTGATGTCTCGCGTCAGGTTGAATGGCATGGACGATGGCTTGATGCTGAAAGCTGGAAGTGCATCTTCACCGCAGCGTTAAAGCAGCAAGATGTTGTTCCTAATCTCGCTGGAAACGGATTCGTGGTGCTGGGCCAGTCAACAAGCAAGATGCGAGTCGGTGAGTTTGCAGAGCTTCTGGAGCTCATTCAGGCATTCGGCGCTGAGCGAGATGTGAAGTGGTCAGACGAAGCCAGATTGGCTCTGGAGTGGAAAGCCAGATTCGGAGATGCAGCATGAAACATTGCTACCGATGCGGAGAACGAAAAGACGATTATCGATTTCGCCCGGGTCAACCTTACTGGCACCGTTGGTGTATCAGATGCGAAAGGTCTCCTGTAGGCGGATTTCCACTGCCAGAGACAAAGGAGGATGTGTGGCAAGGCTCACATGGTTCCACCACCTAAATCTATCCACCGAAGAAGCAACAAACCTCATCAATCAGTACCACTCCCGCAATGTCAAAACTCAACGAACTCTAAGTGCAGACCCGCGCTTGTGGAATGTCGCTGCACTTTTGCCTGAGTACCGGAACGAGCCGAGAGTGGACAGGCGATACCAACAGAGGATTTGGCAATGAACCTAGATGACGATTACGCAGACAGACTCGCTGACCTACTGGAGGACATGGAAGGTGACGGCGTTGACTCTATCCAAATGATGATGAGTTGGCTATGCGGATATGTGCAAGGAAGGCTGGAAGGCAAAGAGGCTGAAGCATATCTCTACCAGTTCGAAGATACCGACATGATTATTCAACTCACCGACCCTGACGAAACAGAAACAGCGAGGCTGCACTAATGGACTATTCACAGTTATCAGATTTTGAAATAAATAAGCGCGTGGCTATTTGTATCGGGTTTTCACCTGATGAATGTGATATCGCCAAGCGTGGCACTTCATTGGTTGGTGTTGAGTGGAATGAAAATACTGGCTACGCAACCAAGGCAGTCGACTACTGCAACAACCCGGCAGACGCATGGCCGATTATTACTGGAAGCAAGATAAATATTGAGTGGCATGAATGGAAATGCGGTGAGTTCAAGCCTTATGCGCTTAGCAACGAAGCGATGAAGTCGTGCTATGACAACAACCCACTCCGCGCCGCAATGATTGTCTTCCTCATGATGCAGGACAAAGCCAATGCTAACTCCTGACGACATATACAAATATCAATCATCAAGCATACAGAGAGCACTTACATGCGCTAACTGCGGAGGTGATTTGCATCCTCTGGAGGTTCACGTGTGCGAGAGCTGCTGCGCGGAGATGATGTCAGATCCGAATTCAAACATGTGCGAGGACGAAGATGGCGAATCTGCGTAAAGAGGCGAGAGGAAGAGAGTGCCAAGTACGAATTTACGGCGTCTGCAACCACAACACAGAAACCACCATCCTAGCGCATTACAGGATGGCGGGATTGTGCGGAACAGGAATTAAGCCTGATGACCTTCTGGCTGCGTGGGCATGCAGCAGTTGCCACGATGAAGTCGACCGCAGAACGCACAACATCGATAACGAGTTTGCAAAGCTCTACCACCTTGAAGGCGTTATGCGCACTCAGGACATTCTTCGCAAGGAGGGGAAGATCAAGACATGAATGAATATCAATTTGTGCTTCCATACCCGCCTAGCGTCAACAGCTACTGGCGACGAAGAGGAAGCCAATACTACATCAGCAAGAAAGGGCAGCAGTATCGTAAAGAAGTCCAGCAAATCATCCACCACCTCCAGCTCGACATTTTCACCAAATCACGCCTCAGAATAAAAGTCATCGCCGACATGCCAGATTCCCGGCGTAGAGACCTGGACAACATCCTAAAAAGCCTACTCGATTCTCTCATCCACGCAGGATTTGCGGAGGACGATGAGCAATTTGATGACATTCGCGTGATTCGGGGTGAGAAGGTTTCTGGCGGCAGGGTAGGAATCAAAATAACCGAACTGGAGGCCGCATGAATTTCACAGTGCAAACCATCCCTCAAATGCTCGTGGCCACACACGGCAATCAGACAGAAGTATCCCGGCGTTTATCTTGCGACAGGGGAACGGTTCAGAAATACAGCCGGGATTTGAAAGGACAGAACCACGCCATCGTTAACGGCGTTCTCATGATTCATCAAGGCGGGAGAGGCATTTATGAGCGTGACTAACATCAATGAAGCCAGGATTCAGCGTGAAATAGACGAGCGCCAACTTAAGGCGATCGACTCTCAGATTGGGCAGATGGAGCAGTTGATGGTTTATCTTCTGCATCAGCGCCGGGAATTGGTGAACAGGTTGGGGTTGAACAAGCCAACGGGCCCGGAGGCAGCCTAATGATAACCACCAAAGATATTAATCTCGATACTGAAGAGAAGTTGGAGTTAGCGAAGGCAAGAGAAGCGCTTTACTACAACCCAGAAACCGGGAATTTCTCATCCAGAGATCATACAGGAATTAGAATTCGCTGCATCATTGGTGATAACGGGTACATTCACGTTTGCTTCAGAGGGAAGAAGTACGCAGCTCATAGACTGGCCTGGTTCTACTACCACGGTAAATGGCCTAAAGACCAGATAGACCATATCAACGGGAATCCATCAGACAACAGCATCAGGAATCTTCGCGAAGCAACAGCGGAACAGAACACTCATAACCAGCGTCTGAGGAAAGACAATAAGTCAGGGCTTCGTTGCGTTAGCCAAAATAGAGCTAATGGAAAATGGAGGGTTCAAATTTGGAGATTTGGGCAGCGCTTCTATCTCGGCGAGTATCTGGAAAAAGCCGAGGCCGGAAAAGTAGCCAATGAATTTCTTCGCAAGACAGATGAAGAGTTCTTCTGTGATGTGAAGACGAAACATGACCTTCCTGATGATCAACTCGCTCTTTTGGCAACAATCAAGCGAGCAAAAGACCTCGGGTTTAAACCAAGGCTTTTACCAGAAAATCGGGTGTGGATTTCTCATATGCTGAATGCGTGGGGGCGCTGGGCATATGACGGTATGAGTGAAAAATCTCAAATCAGTCCTATCGCAAGATTCATGGAGTCAGTATCTGGCAAAGGGGCAATAACCTCTGATGGAATCGTGACGATTATGGAGAGTCTTCACGGGAGAGGTTACAACGGAGAAGAGCTTATCAAAAAGCTGGCGCAAATCATTGCAAATCTGAAGCACTGCAACACAGATAAATGCACTGATGAGGAAGGGATGTTTATGGATCGCCTGATTCTGAATGTATTGGGGAACAAAACAGTCCTAACAAAAGTAGCGGTTAACTACTACGTGTACGGGCATGCGATAGAAACGATAGCTCAGTACATACAGCGTATTACCAGAGGAGCATTAACAATGCCTCAGTCTCGGGACAGGGTAAGGTGGTGCATTAGTTTAATTGAGGCGAAGATGCACCATGCAGCAATGAATGAGTTGAGCTTGGATGAAAATGCAAAACTTGTCGCATGAATAATATTTATCCGAAAAGACTTGCAAAAAAATTATGACCTGGTAAATTTTAAGTAAGCTCGGCAGTCAAAGACGAAAGAGCGGGGCTGCTGAAATGAAGCGGCGCCAAGAAAGCCCTGAGTTAATAGCTCGGGGCTTTTTTATTTGGCTCAATCTCTGAGCTGAATCCAAGAGCTAATCGGCTCACGACATTTCTGAAAGCGCACCCACCAAATACCAGACAGACAATACCCTCACCTTATCCACTGTGGCTACGGTGGGTGCGCTCCCAAAAAAGAAAACCCAGCACTATGGCTGGGCTTCGTGAAGATGGGTGGCAAGAGACTGCGCTAACAGCCTCCTGCCTGATCTGCCCATGCTATTAGTCACGGACAAACCACGTTACCGATAAACGTATCCTGGATTTGTTCAATCGACCATCATCCTTATTCCTAATTTGAACAGATCCCCAGATGTAGTGGGGTGAGCATGTATCGCATGGATAAAATCAGAGAATGGCTCAGTTACTGGTTTGGAGGCCTAACAACTATGGGTGGCGTTCTTTCCCTTAACGACTGGGCGGTAATTATTGGCATCACATGTACCATCGGAACATTTGGTGTCAATTGGTACTACAAGCGCAAAGAGCGCGAGGACCGATTAAATGGCAATGTCACCGGCACTACGAAATAGCATTGTCGCGGCACTAGGAACTGGTGCTATTGGTATAGCAACGGTGATGGTGTCAGGTAATACAGGCCTTGAAGGGCGAGAGCATTACCCATATAAGGACGTCGTTGGGGTCATTACCGTCTGTGATGGCCATACAGGAAAGGATATTGTCTGGGGCAAATATTACTCAGACAAAGAGTGCGATGCTTTAACTCGCAATGATATGCAGCGCATAGCTTCACAAGTCGATCCGCATATCAAAGTGCCAACTACCGAGACTCAGCGCGCAGCAATCTACTCTTTTGCATACAACGTCGGCGCAGCAGCCACTATCAATTCAACCCTCCTAAAAAAGCTAAATGCTCGCGATTACGCTGGAGCATGCGCAGAGCTTAAGCGCTGGGTATATGCTGGCGGACGGGAGTGGAAGGGCCTGATTAACAGGCGTGACGTTGAATATCAGGTATGCACCTGGAGCCAGAAATGAGCATCCGTTTCGCACTCACTATCGCAGCCTTCATCGTTTTCCTGATTGGCGGAATCGCCTGGTCAGCATCCTACTATCACACCAAGTATCAGGCAGAGAAAGACAGAGCTGATAAAGCTGAGTCTGTCACCAATAACGTTATCACTGCCGTTAACCTCTTCAACGACATTGCAAAGGCTACGAATGATGCACAGCAGCAAAACACCGCCGCCAGCCAGACGCGCATTGTCTACATCAAAGAAACGCTTAAAGCAGATCCGTGCGCTAGCCAGCTTGTTCCTTCTTCCGTTACTGACAGCCTGCGTAAGCACGCAGACAGTTTACGTACCGGTTCCGGCTCAGCTTCTGGCTGATTGCCCTGCACCAGAGATACCTCAGCAGATTACATATGGAGATAGCATTGTGCTGAACGAGCAGCTGCTTACGGTTGTGCAGAACTGCAACGAAGACAAAGCAGCGCTACGCAAGATTGAAGAGTCTCGCCGATGAAGAAACGAGAGCGTGAAATCACCGCACTCTACGGCCTGTCACTCATTCGAAAAGACGTACTCGAATTCCCATATCCTACAAAGCTCACACGAAAAGAAAAGTTGATCGCAGCTATTCACTGGATGGCTTTCCTCTCTCCGGTGATTGTCGCCATCATGCTTGGATTCGCATTCGCGTGGGCATCAAAGTTTCTGTAGCAGCAGACATAACCCAAGCCAGCAAGTGGGGTTAAAACACTGGCAGTCACTGAAAGATGAACCTCCCGCCATATCCACCTGGCAAAAAAGATTCTTTGCAGTGTCGGACTGATGGAAAGACATCCTAACCAAAACGCTGTCGCAGCGTAATTTAAACCGAGAGCCTATAGGAAGCGAGCCTGAGATTTACCGTTATCTCTCGGGGCGGCTTATCTATGCGAACAGGCTCGCACTCTATAGGACATAGCCATGCGCGAAGAAGCAATGAAAATTCTTTTGGACTTGGTAAAAAAGGCCAGTCAGGGAATCGACTCAGCAGTGAGTTTTAGCCAAGCACAAATACCTGATGTGATAAGCCAACTACTCATCTGGAACTTTATCCAGAGTGTGATTTTTAATGCCATAGCTCTGGCATTGATTGTCGCTTGCGTCTGGGCCTTTAAGGTTGGTTACAAGAAAGGTGTCCAGTACTTCATACCTCTTACTCCAGAGCAACTTGAAGAAAACAGAAAGCAAACCTACGAGTCATTGAAGCACAAAAGGGAAGAATGGATTGATGGCGCTGGATTTATGCGTAACGAAAAAAACGAGCTATCAGAAAGTTTCATCGTGATGCTTGTCGCGTTTGCAGCGGTAGCAATTGCCAGCGCATTTCTAATCAACATGGATTTCCTGAAGATCTGGATTGCACCGAAGCTTTATCTTATCGAATACGCAGCATCAATAGTGAAATAGACCATCACAAAGCGTCTTTATCCGGGCGCTTGATAATGGCTTATCCCAACAACTGGAGCCAACAATGGCAGAGATTACCGCATTGACAGAATTACAGCAGATGAACCTCGATATTCTCCGCCTGGTGCAAAGTGACACCGCAGCAGCTGAGAAGGCCATTGCATTTGTGGCAGGCAGCAAGCTCAACTTAGAGTTATTCAAAGACCAACTCACTCTGGCTGCTGGAGAAGGCACTGCATTGAATCGTGCAGAGAAAGCAATCCGCGAAGCCAAAGAAGCATTAGACCTGTTTACTACCGGAGCATAACCATGACGACTGTGGCATGGGATGGAAAGATTCTGGCTTCCGATACCCAAGCGTCAACTGGCGATGTCGTTTGCTCTCATTCAGAGCAAAAAATTTACACGCCGCCTACCTCTGGATGGGAAATCTATGGCGACAAAGTATTTGCCATTGGTTGCTCTGGTGATTGCGGCGCAGAGATGGAGTTACAGGAACTTCTAACGAATGGATTAAGTTACTCGTCAGAATTTCTACCAACATTTAACTTTTCATCAATTGCCGTTATCGGTCCAGGCCGCGCTTATGTAATCAGTAAAGATAAGGGTGACACACGGGCCAATATCTCATTGCAGGTTGAACCTTACGCTATCGGCTCAGGGAGTCTAATCGCCAGGACAGCCATGAAGTGCGGTAAAGATGCTCGCGAAGCTGTCCAGGTTGCAATTGATATGGACTGTTACTCTGGCGGAAGCGTAGACACATTTATTTTGGGGAAGTGACATGGCAAAGCTAACAGCAGCAAAGCGCAAGAAAATTCCTAAATCAGAATTTGGCATGACAGGAACCCGTAGCTATCCAATGCCAGATAAAGCTCACGCCGCCAATGCGAAAGCACGCGCAACTCAGATGGAAGAGAAAGGCAAGCTGTCTCCATCGGCAAAGGCGAAGATTGACGCGGCAGCCAACAAGGTTCTGAAGAAGAAGCCCAAAGGGAAGTAAGTGCGTTGTGAAATCGTGAGGATTTGGCAATGGCTATCTACAAAGGTCGAGTTTATGGAATGCCTGGCACTACCGGATCACAGGGCCCAGCTGGACCACAAGGACCACCGGGTCCCGTTGGTGCTGAAGGTCTGGAGTGGAAAGGTGTATGGAGTTCATCAACCGCTTATGTGAATGACGATGCTGTTGCATATAACGGCGCATCTTACTTCTGCATCAATCCGAACACCAATACGCCACCGACCGGATTACCTACAGACACCAATTGGGCGCTTCTCGCATCGCAGGGGTCTACTGGCCCACAGGGGCCGCAGGGAATCCAGGGTGAGAAGGGCGACAAAGGCGACCAGGGAATTCAAGGTCCACAGGG
>AGFT01125056.1_pt1 | contig 38290 bp, 35 predicted proteins | sample 305848 | NCBI WGS metagenome assembly AGFT01 (sample SAMN02954282, study PRJNA62043) | ant fungus garden metagenome | biome: terrestrial; feature: Atta colombica fungus garden; material: fungus garden; isolation source: Atta colombica fungus garden bottom | host: Atta colombica | place: Panama...
TTGGTATTCATTTTTCGTCCGGGGACGTTAAGAATCCATGTCACTTTGAGTGCCCACACAGATTGTCTGATAAATTGTTAAAGAGCAGTGCAACGCGGCTTTCGCTCACCGTTGCGAGGTGGCGTATAATACGCTTTCCTCATTCAGAGTCAAGCGCTTATTTTCGCTTTTCCCCGCTAACCCGGCAGCCTGTGAGCCGTTGTTCCGTGTCAGTGGAGGCGCATTATAGGGAGTTATTCTGACGTGACAAGCATAAATTTCAAAAAACGTTTCACTCGCTTATTTTTCAGGCATTACGCCTGTTTTGTCCGCGAATCGGTGGTTAATCGCGCAATTTCACGGGCGAAATTCGCTACCTGCGCCCAGTCGGTATAGACCACCTCTTTGCGCGTATCCGTTTCACCGCCCGTCATCTTCATAATCAGGCGGATCATAAAGCGGTCATACCAGCGGTAGCGTGGATAACGGAGCGCGCCCGCAAACACCGCGGACAGATCCGGCTGCCATGGCGAGTTCAGCAAAAACTTGCGCGTATAGCTATTGGTCTGCGGAGTACGCTTCTCCGCTTTCCGCGCCACCAGGTTTACCGAAAAGAATGCGCCGGGTAGCGCATTCAGCACCGCCATATGCTTTTTCACAAAACGATCCAGCGCAGGATGGAAATGCCCATAGCGGATAGATGCGCCAATAACGACGCGGTCATACTCCTGCCAGGGGATGTCTTCAGTACGGTTCAGGTTCACCACGTCCGCATAGATGCCCAGCTCCTTGAGTTCAGAAGCGATACTCGAGGCAATTTCGCGCGTTTGCCCGTCTCGGGTAGAGAAAAGAATGAGTGTTTTCACCGACGTCTCCTTACTCGCGCCAGAATGTTGGGGTAAACAGCACCAGCAGCGTAAAGACCTCAAGACGCCCAAACAGCATATTGGCGATCAAGATCCACTTCGCGACCGGGTTCATGCTGGCAAAGTTATCCGCTACTACGCCCAGCCCGGGGCCTAAGTTGTTCAGCGTCGCCACCACGGAGGCAAACGCCGAGAAATCATCCACGCCGGTTGCGATAATGGCCAGCATGCTGACGATAAACACCAGCGCATACGCCGAGAAGAAACCCCATACCGCTTCCAGAATACGTTCAGGCAGCGCGCGGTTCCCCAGCTTGATGCTGTAAACCGCGTTTGGGTGGACCAGGCGCTTGAGCTCGCGGTTCCCCTGCTTGAACAGCAGCAATATGCGGATCACCTTCAGACCACCGCCCGTCGACCCCGCACAGCCGCCAATAAACGCAGAGCACAGAAGCAGCACCGGCAGGAACAGCGGCCAGCGCGCGATGCTATCCGTGGTAAAGCCCGCGGTGGTCGCCATCGACACCACCTGGAAGAACGCCTGGTTGAGCGTGGTGACCGCAGAGCTATAAACGTCATGGAACCACAGCACGAGAGTACAGATGATCACCAGCGTCAGCTGGACGCCAATAAACATGCGAAATTCTGGATCGCGCCAGTAAACCTTCAGGCTGCGCCCGCTCAGCAGGGAGAAGTGCAGGCCGTAGTTACAGCCGGAGATCAGCAGGAAGATAGCGATAATGGTGTTAATCGTCGGGCTGTCAAAGTAGCCGACGCTGGCATCGTGGGTTGAGAACCCGCCGATGGCGATGGTCGCAAAGCTGTGCCCAATGGCGTCAAACGCGGGCATCCCGGCAAACCACAGCGCCAGCGCGCAGGCGACCGTCAGCAATACGTAGATAAGCCACAGCGTTTTAGCCGTCTCCGCGATGCGCGGGCGCATTTTATTATCCTTCAGCGGGCCGGGCATTTCAGCGCGATAAAGCTGCATGCCGCCTACGCCCAGGATTGGCAGGATTGCCACGGCCAGGACGATGATCCCCATACCGCCGAACCACTGCAGCATCTGTCGGTAAAAAAGAATGGCGTGCGGAAGGGAATCCAGCCCCACCAGCGTCGTCGCGCCGGTGGTCGTTAACCCGGAGAAAGATTCAAAGAAAGCGTCGGTAATCGTCAGGTTGGGCTGCTCGGCAAAGATAAAGGGCAGCGCACCCACGCTTCCCAGCACCGTCCAGAACAGCACCACAATCAAAAACCCTTCGCGGGATTTGAGCTCGCCCTTTTCGCGGCGGTTAGGCCACCACAGCAGCGAGCCGATGGTCAGCGCGACAAAAAACGTCTGGGTAAACGCACGCCCCGCACCGTCCCGGTAGATAAGCGCCACCAGCCCGGGGACAATCATCGTCCCGGAAAAGAGTATGACCAGCAGTCCAACGATTCGGGTTATGGCACGAAAATGCATCTCTGCCGCTTCCTTTGGTATTAAAAGTAAGGTGGGGATTATTCTTCAATCGGCAGCAATTGCAACGAACCGCGACTAAAATCCGCCAGTTTTGCTGAAAAAGCAGCCAGCTCAGCCTGAGGAAGCGCCACGCGTAATTGCACCATCGCCTGATATTCACTGTGCGCAATCACGCCGTTGAACTGTTTAAGCAATGACTCAATACCCGATAGCTGAGCGTAATCGCACAATAAAGTATATTCGGTCAGCGGCGTTTTGCGGGTGGTAGTAAGCAGATTGAGCGCCTGCTGGACACCGCCACCGTAGGCTTTGACCAGCCCGCCGGTCCCCAACAAAATGCCGCCGTAGTAGCGAACCACCACGGCGGTAATTTCGCCCACGCCGCTGCCCATTAGCTGGGAGAGCATGGGCTTACCGGCCGTGCCCGCCGGTTCACCGTCATCAGAAAATCCCAGCTGCTGCGAGTCGTTCGGCGGCCCCGCGACCCACGCCACGCAGTGGTGGCGCGCGTCAGGGTGCTGCGCGCGAACGGATTCGACAAACGCTTTTGCTTCCTCAACGCCGTCGGTGTGCGCCAACAGCGTGATAAAGCGGCTTTTCTTTATTTCCTCGACGAAGGTGACCGGTTCAGCCGGTATCAGCCAGCTTTCCATCAGGCCAGCTTCAGATCTCGCGTCATGTTCTCAACGCCGTTTTCGTGGATCACCACGTTATCTTCGATACGAATGCCGCCAAACGGCTTAAGCGCTTCAATTTTGTCCCAGTTGAAGTGCTTGCTGAACTCGCCTTCGCGCCACGGCGCCAGCAGGGATTCGATAAAGTAGATGCCCGGCTCGATGGTCAATACCATGCGCGGCGCAAGCACGCGGGTGCAGCGCAGGTAAGGATATTTAGACGGTGCCGCAAGGTGCGTCCCGGTATCATCCTGCATAAAGCCCGCGACGTCGTGAACCTGCAGGCCCAGCGGGTGACCAATGCCGTGCGGCATAAACGGCCCGGTCAGATTGTTCTCGACCATTGCCTCTTCGCTCATGTCCTTCACGATCTGATGCTTACGCAGCAGCTTGGCAATGCGCTGATGGAACTGGATGTGGTAATCCACGTAGCTGGTTCCGGCTTTCATGGTGCCGATAAGCGCCAGCTGTTCGTCGTTAACGTCTTTAATCAGGTGGGCAAAATCGGTATCCGCATTCGCCGCCCAGGTGCGGGTGAGGTCCGCCGCGTAGCCGTTGTACTCTGCCCCCGCGTCCAGCAGGAAGCTGCGCATTTCGGACGGCACGTGATGGTCGAGTTTGGTGTAGTGCAGTACGGACGCGTGCTCGTTCAGCGCCACGATGTTGCTGTAAGGCACGTCGGTGTCGCGGTGTCCGGTTGCGGTCAGGTAGGCCTGGTTGATATCGAACTCGCTCATCCCGGACTGGAACGCCTCGTGCGCCGCGCGATGGCCAATCACGGCCGTTTTTTGCGCTTCACGCATGCAGTACAGCTCGTAATCGGTTTTGTACGCGCGGTAGTAGTGCAGGTAGTCCAGCACGCCTTTCGGGTTGAGCTTGTCGGCGGGAATATCCAGCCCCAGCGCACGTTCGGCGACCGGGCCAATGTAGGCAATGTTGCCGCGCGCAGCGGGCAGCTGGCTACCAATGCCGTCCGCTTTTGGCAGCGCGATGACATCAATTTCTTCGGTCCAGAAAGAGGTCGGCAGCGGCTCCACGTTATGCCAGTAATCTACCGGCAGGTAGAACCACAGTTTCGGCTTGTTCACGCCATCCACCAGCAGCCAGCAGTTAGGGACCTGCGTCACCGGCACCCAGGCCTTGAACTGCGGGTTGACCTTAAACGGGTAGGCATGGTCGTCCAGAAACGTGTTCATCAGCTCGCCGGAGTGAATTAATAGCGCATCCAGCTTAAAACGGGCCAACACGTCGCGGGTACGTTCCTGTAGGGTAACGATATGATTTTTATAGAGCGAAGCCAGTGAGTCCATCATTCTTCCTTTCGATTTTTTGACCTCAAGTCCTCGCATCTTAGCACACCTCGCTCCGACTGCGTGATCTCCACCAACCGTGATCGGCGCAGCAATTTCTTAATGACTAATTTGCATTTTATTAACATAAATTCCACACTCGGTCTCATCTGGTATGACCAGATCCCCTTGCTGGATTCAGGAGACTGACATGCTCTACAAAGGCGACACCCTGTACGTAGACTGGCTGGACGATGGCATCGCCGAACTTGTGTTCGATGCCCCCGGCTCAGTGAATAAGCTCGATACCGCGACGGTGGCCAGCCTTGGCCAGGCGCTGGACGTGCTCGAAAAACAATCGGATTTAAAAGGGCTGCTGCTGCGCTCGAACAAAGCGGCCTTTATCGTCGGTGCCGATATCACCGAATTCCTTTCGCTATTCCAGGTGCCTGAAGAACAGCTCAGCCAGTGGCTGCACTTTGCCAACAGCGTCTTTAATCGTCTGGAAGATCTGCCGGTTCCGACCGTCTCCGCCGTTAACGGCTACGCGCTGGGCGGCGGCTGCGAATGCGTGCTGGCGACCGACTACCGCCTGGCAACGCCCGACCTGCGCATCGGCCTGCCGGAAACCAAGCTGGGGATCATGCCGGGCTTTGGCGGCTCCGTGCGTATGCCGCGCATGCTGGGTGCCGATAGCGCCCTCGAAATCATTGCCGCAGGTAAGGACGTGGGTGCAGAACAGGCGCAGAAAATTGGCCTGGTCGACGGCGTCGTTAAGCCAGAAAAACTGGTTGAAGGCGCCCTCGCCATACTGCGTCAGGCGATCGGGGGGGATCTCGACTGGAAAGCCAAACGCCAGCCGAAGCTGGAGCCGCTCAAGCTCAGCAAAATTGAAGCCACCATGAGCTTCACCATCGCCAAAGGCATGGTGATGCAGACGGCGGGCAAACACTATCCGGCGCCAATCACCGCCGTTAAGACCATTGAAGCCGCGGCCCGCATGGGGCGCGATGAGGCGCTTAAGCTTGAAAACCAGAGCTTTGTGCCACTGGCGCACACCAATGAAGCGCGCGCGCTGGTAGGTATCTTCCTCAACGATCAGTTCGTGAAAGGAAAAGCCAAACAGCTGACCAAAAGCGTTGAAACGCCAAAACACGCGGCGGTGCTCGGCGCGGGCATCATGGGCGGCGGCATTGCCTACCAGTCCGCCTGGAAAGGCGTCCCAGTGGTGATGAAGGACATCAGCGAAAAATCGCTGACGCTCGGCATGACCGAAGCGGCCAAGCTGCTGAATAAACAGCTTGAGCGCGGCAAGATTGACGGGCTTAAGCTCGCGGGCGTGATCTCGACCATCCAGCCAACCCTGGAATACAGCGGGTTTGACCGCGTTGACGTGGTCGTCGAAGCGGTCGTTGAAAATCCGAAAGTTAAAAAAGCCGTGCTGGCCGAGACGGAAGATAAGGTTCGCCCGGAAACCGTGCTGGCCTCAAACACCTCGACTATTCCTATCAGCGAGCTGGCAGGCGTGCTGAAGCGTCCGGAAAACTTCTGCGGCATGCACTTCTTTAATCCGGTGCACCGCATGCCGCTGGTTGAGGTGATTCGCGGGGAGAAAACCTCCGACGAGACCATAGCCAAAGTGGTGGCCTGGGCCAGCAAGATGGGCAAAACGCCGATCGTGGTGAACGACTGCCCGGGATTCTTCGTTAACCGCGTGCTGTTCCCGTACTTTGCCGGTTTCAGCCAGCTGCTGCGCGACGGCGCGGACTTCCGCAAGGTCGATAAGGTGATGGAGAAACAGTTCGGCTGGCCGATGGGCCCTGCCTATCTGCTGGACGTGGTCGGCATCGATACCGCGCACCACGCGCAGGCGGTAATGGCGGCGGGCTTCCCGCAGCGCATGCAGAAAGATTACCGCGACGCGATCGACGCGCTGTTTGACGCCAACCGCTTCGGCCAGAAAAACGGCCTCGGCTTCTGGCGCTATAAAGAAGACAGCAAGGGCAAACCGAAGAAAGAAGAAGATGCCGTGGTCGATGGCCTGCTGGCCGACGTCAGCCAGCCGAAACGCGACTTCTCCGACGACGAAATTATCGCCCGCATGATGATCCCGATGATCAACGAGGTGGTGCGTTGTCTGGAGGAAGGCATTATCGCCAGCCCGGCGGAAGCGGATATGGCGCTGGTCTATGGCCTCGGTTTCCCTCCGTTCCACGGAGGCGCGTTCCGCTGGCTGGATACGCTTGGCAGCGCGCGCTATCTCGACATGGCCCAGCAGCATCAGCACCTCGGCCCGCTTTATGACGTACCGGAAGGCCTGCGCAATAAAGCGCGCCATAACGAACCCTATTATCCAGCGGTTGAGCCAGCCCGTCCGGTTGGCGAGCTGAAAACGGCTTAAGGAGTCACAATGGAACACGTAGTCATTGTTGATGCGATTCGTACCCCGATGGGCCGTTCAAAGGGCGGCGCATTTCGCAACGTGCGCGCGGAAGACCTGTCCGCACACCTGATGCGCAGCCTGCTGGCGCGCAACCCGGCGCTGGACCCCGCCGCGATCGATGATATTTCCTGGGGCTGCGTGCAGCAGACCCTGGAGCAAGGCTTCAATATTGCCCGCAACGCCGCGCTGCTGGCGGAGGTGCCTCACTCCGTTCCGGCCGTCACCGTTAACCGCCTGTGCGGCTCGTCAATGCAGTCATTGCACGATGCGGCGAGGATGATCATGACCGGCGATGCGCAGGTCTGCATGATTGGCGGCGTAGAGCATATGGGCCACGTGCCGATGAGCCACGGCGTGGATTTCCATCCGGGCCTGAGCCGTAACGTCGCAAAGGCCGCGGGCATGATGGGGCTGACCGCCGAAATGCTCGCGCGCATTCACGGCATCAGCCGCGAAATGCAGGATGCCTTCGGCGCGCGCTCTCACGCTCGCGCCTGGGCAGCGACCCAGTCCGGCGCGTTTAAAAACGAGATCGTCCCCACCGGCGGCCACGACGCTGACGGCGTGCTTAAGCAGTTTAGCTACGACGAGGTGATCCGCCCGGAAACCACCGTCGAAGCGCTTTCCACGCTGCGCCCGGCGTTTGACCCCGTGACCGGCACCGTCACGGCGGGTACCTCCTCGGCGCTGTCCGACGGCGCCGCGGCGATGCTGCTGATGAGCGAAAGCCGCGCCCGCGAGCTGGGCCTCACGCCGCGCGCCCGCATTCGCTCGATGGCGGTTGTCGGCTGCGATCCGTCGATTATGGGTTACGGTCCGGTTCCGGCGTCGAAGCTGGCGCTGAAAAAAGCGGGCTTAACCGCCGGCGATATCGACCTGTTTGAGATGAACGAAGCCTTCGCCGCGCAGATCCTGCCGTGCATTAAAGATCTGGGGCTGATGGATCAGATCGACGAGAAGATTAACCTCAACGGCGGCGCGATTGCGCTCGGCCACCCGCTGGGCTGCTCCGGGGCGCGCATCAGCACCACGCTGCTCAACCTGATGGAACGCAAAGACGCCCGGTTTGGTCTGGCAACGATGTGTATCGGGTTGGGCCAGGGGATCGCAACGGTGTTTGAGAGGGTGTAAGGCTATAACGTAGGCCCGATAAGCATCGTGCCATCGGGCTTTTGCCGGGAGGCGCTGCGCTTTCCCGGCCTACAAAAAGTATCTCACTGCCAGTGGCGTCATTGGCGAAGAGAGACAGTTTAGTTGCCGTTCTTCCCGCCTGTCAGGGGCGGGTTTTTTATTTAGATAAACGCAAACGCATCGCCGAACAGGCGATCTTCACGCGCGCCGCGCTCGTTGCAGAACAGGTCGCGGGCAATTTTTGCCATCTCAAAACGTCCGGCAATGTAGATATCGTGTCCCGCCAGCGTGCCGTAATCCTGCAGTACCGCCGTCAGCACCGTACCGCTGCGCCCGCGCCAGCCCTCTTCCGGCTGTTCAACCACCGGCTCGATGCGCAGGTTCGGATGGTTCACGCTCAGCGCTTCCAGCTCGGACAGGTCATAGAGGTGTTTTTCCTCACGACCGCCCCAGTAGATGGTGATATCGCGATTCGGATTGCGCGCCAGCGCCGTAAGCAGAATCGAGCGCACGTAAGAGAAGCCGGTGCCGCCAGCAATCAGGATCAGCGGACGGTCTTCGTCATCGCGCAGCCAGGCTTCACCGTGAGGAATATCGACCACGATTTCACGTTCTTTCAGGATGCGGTCCATCACGGCCATCGCATAGAGATTAAGCTCAGACGCCCCAATATGAAGCTCAATAAATTCCTGCTCTGCTGGCGTCGAGGCCATAGAGAAAGGACGCTTATCACGCTCGTCCATCACCACCATCAAATACTGGCCAGCGCGGAAAGAGAACGCCGCTTCTGGCACTAAACGGACGCGATATACGGTATCGGTGATAGCATCTACCGAGGTCACTTTACAGCTTAAGGTTGTCATTCGCTCTCTCTGTCGGGAAGTCTATAGGGCTTAACGGTCAGTCTCTGGCTTACCGTTACTCATTATGGCCAACTCGTCCCAGATCGCGTCTATTCGCGCGATCACGGCAGGATCTTTTTTGATCGGGCGGCCCCATTCACGCTCGGTTTCGCCTGGCCATTTGTTCGTGGCATCCAGTCCCATTTTTGAGCCAAGCCCGGAAACCGGCGAGGCAAAGTCCAGATAATCTATCGGCGTATTTTCGACTAACACCGTATCACGCGCCGGATCCATGCGCGTGGTGATAGCCCAGATGACGTCGTTCCAGTCGCGGGCGTTGACGTCATCATCGCAGACAATCACAAATTTGGTATACATAAACTGGCGCAGGAAAGACCAGACGCCCATCATGACGCGTTTCGCGTGGCCCGCGTACTGCTTTTTCATCGTCACTACCGCCAGGCGATAGGAACATCCTTCCGGCGGCAGATAGAAATCAACAATTTCCGGGAACTGCTTTTGCAGGATCGGAACAAACACCTCGTTCAGCGCCACGCCCAGTACGGCCGGTTCATCCGGTGGACGGCCGGTGTAGGTGGAGTGGTAAATCGCATCTTCACGTCGGGTAATGTGCGTGACGGTAAACACCGGGAAATTATCGACTTCATTGTAATAGCCGGTGTGGTCGCCGTACGGCCCTTCCGGCGCCAGCTCGCCCTGTTCGATATAACCTTCAAGGACAATTTCAGCGCTGGCCGGAACTTCCAGATCATTGGAAACGCACTTCACTACTTCGGTTTTCGTGCCGCGCAGCAGCCCGGCAAAGGCATATTCTGACAGGGTATCGGGAACCGGCGTGACCGCGCCCAGAATCGTTGCCGGATCGGCGCCCAGCGCCACGGAGACGGGGAAACGCTCGCCGGGATGCGCCGCACACCACTCCTGGAAATCCAGCGCGCCGCCGCGATGCGACAGCCAGCGCATGATGAGTTTGTTTTTACCGATCAGCTGCTGGCGATAGATGCCGAGGTTCTGCCGCTCCTTATGCGGACCGCGCGTCACGGTCAGGCCCCAGGTAATGAGCGGCGCGGCGTCTTCAGGCCAGCACTGCATAATTGGAATTTGAGTCAGATCGACCGCATCGCCTTCCAGCACTTTCTGCTGGCATGGCGCGCCGCGCAGGCGTTTGGTAGGCATGTTCAACACCTGCTTAAACTGCGGCAGCTTGTCGAACAGATCGCGAAAGCCCTTAGGCGGCTCCGGCTCTTTCAGAAAGGCCAGCAGCTTGCCGACTTCACGTAACGCCGTGACATCCTCTTGCCCCATGCCCATCGCCACGCGTCGCGGCGTGCCAAACAGGTTGCACAGCACCGGCATTGAGTAGCCTTTCGGGTTTTCAAACAGCAGAGCCGGGCCACCGGCACGCAGGGTGCGGTCGGCAATTTCTGTCATTTCCAGGTAAGGATCAACAGGTAGCGTAATGCGTTTGAGTTCGCCCTGCTGTTCCAGCAGCGCCAGGAAGTCGCGAAGATCGTGATATTTCATGCAGTTAGTCATGGCCTCTCTGTAAGCGCTTCATTATACGGCGTAAGGCGGCGTGATGCTGTAATTTTGTTAAATTAGCGTGAACTACCGCGGCTTACTCCACTGACGGCCAGGATAATCACCTTAGCGATCCCGCCGGGTTTTTGGTATGCTTGCGCCCCGAACCAAGGGAAAAAGTGATTATGCAGGCCTGGTATTTACTGTATTGCAAACGCGGCCAACTTCAGCGCGCGCAGGAACATCTTGAACGTCAGTCTGTCAATTGCCTGACGCCCGTTATCACGCTTGAAAAAATGCAGCGTGGGAAGCGTACTACCGTCAGCGAACCGCTTTTTCCCAACTACCTGTTCGTCGAGTTCGACCCGGAAGTGATCCACACTACGACCATCAGCGCCACGCGCGGCGTCAGCCATTTCGTGCGCTTCGGTACGCAGCCGGCGACGGTTCCGTCAAAGGTTATCCACCAGCTTTCTGTCTATCAACAGCCCGAGGACATTACCGATCCTGACACGCCTTATGAAGGCGACAGCGTGGTGATTACCGAAGGTGCGTTCGAAGGACTGCAGGCCATCTTTTCCGAGCCGGACGGCGAAGCGCGCTCTATGCTGCTGCTTAACCTGCTCAACAAGCAGGTGCTGCAGAGCGTCAAGAACACCGACTTCCGCAAAGTTTAAAATTGCACGCCGAACAGGCGGCGCACGTTTTCATCCGTTTGCGCTGCCAGCTGCTGCACGTCTTCTCCGCGCCAGTGCGCGACGCGCTCGACAATATGCCCCAGATACGCCGGTTCATTGCGCCGGGATACAGGCTTAGGCTTCATATCGCGCGGCAGCAGATAGGGGGCATCGGTTTCGACCAACAGCCGCTCGGCCGGAATAGCGGGCAGCAGTTCGCGGAGTTCCAGCCCGCGGCGTTCATCGCAGACCCAGCCCGTAATCCCCAGATAAAGCCCCCGCTTCAGGCAATCCTGCGCCTCCTGATATGAACCGGTGAAGCAGTGCAGCACCGCGCCGGGCAGTTTATCGAGCCACGGATCCAGCAGCGCCAGAAAACGCTCGTGCGCGTCTCGGCAGTGCATAAACACCGGCATCCCCAGCTCTGCCGCCAGCGCAAGCTGCGCGGTAAAGGCGTATTCCTGCTCCTGAGGCGTGGAGAAGTTGCGGTTAAAATCCAGCCCGCACTCACCGATCGCCACTATTTCTGGCGTGTCTGCCAGCGCGCGGAGCGCTTCCGCACTTTCGTTCGTCCACTGGCTGCTGTCATGCGGATGCACGCCCGCGGTTGACCAGCAGCGCGCATAGCGTTGCGCCATCTGCTGCGCCTGTTCGCTTTCGTGAAGATTGGTGCCGGTCAGTAACAGCCCCTTCACGCCTGCGTCAAACGCGCGCGCCACAACCTCATCGCGATCTTTATCAAACTGCGAGCTGGTCAGATTGAGCCCGATATCAAACATGCTGGTCCCCATATGACAACCGCCCTGACGGGCGGCTGGAATTATTCTTCGGTGGTCTTTTCAGACTCGTCGTCTTCGTCGTTCTGCCGACGCCCTTTACCCACATAGAAACGGGAGAAGAAGACCCCCACTTCAAACAGGCAGTACATCGGAATAGCCAATAGCGTTTGCGAGAAGACGTCCGGCGGCGTCAGCAGCATACCGACCACGAACGCGCCAACCAGGATATACGGACGCTTTTTGCGCAGGTCGTCAGGCGTGGTCACGCCCACCCAGCAAAGCAGCACAATCGCCACCGGCACTTCAAACGCCACGCCGAACGCCATAAACAGCGCCATGACGAAGCTAAGGTAGCTTGCGATGTCGGTCGAGACCTGCACCCCAACTGGCGCCGTGTGCGTCAGAAAGCCAAAGGCCAGCGGGAACACCACGAAGTAGGCAAACGCCATGCCGATGTAGAACAGCAGGGAGCTGGACACCAGCAGCGGGATTACCAGCTTGCGCTCGTGTCTGTACAGTGCGGGCGCCACAAACGCCCACACCTGATACAGAATGACCGGGGCAGAGGCAATCAGCGACACCCAAAACGTCAGCTTAATCGGGGTAAAGAACGGTGAAGCAACATCCGTTGCAATCATCGTCGCACCCAGCGGCATCTGTTTAATCAGCGGCGCGGAGACAACCTGGTAGATATCGTTGGCGAAATAGACCAGGCACAGGAAAATGAGGAAAACTGCAATAATGCAGTTTAACAGGCGCTTACGCAGCTCAATAAGATGCGTAATAAGCGGTTGAGTATCATCTACTGCCATGGCTACGCTTTATCACTCGACGTGGGGGATGATTCGGAAACGGGCGCTGCGGGTTTGGCTTCAGCCGTTTTGCCGACGGCCTCTTCCGGCTCCACCTGTTTTTTCAGTTCAGATTCCTGCGGCGTCTGTTCCGGCGCATCGGCCTGATGCTCCGCGCTGGCAGGCGTGACGCCCTCTCGCTGCGCTTCGCTGTTCTTCACCACCGGGTTATGGATGGTGTTAGCTTCATCGCTCGCTTTTTCAGGATCGTTAACGCTGTAGGAACGCTTCATGGATTCAGCCGCTTCGCGCAGTTCATCCATTGAGGCTTTCAGCTCCGGCGTCAGGTTATCCATGCTCGCCTTCTCAACTTTTTTCAGGCTGTCCTGAAATTCCTGAAGCTTCAGCTCTTGCGCCAGCTCGTTCTGTACGGTGGTTGCCAGCGAGCGAAGCGCGCGCACCCAACCCACCACGGTTTTCACCGCAACAGGCAAACGCTGGGGCCCAAGCACAATCAGGCCAATCACGAAGACCAACAGCAGCTCACCAAAACCAATATCGAACACGAATTACACCTGCTCTTTATCGTGGCGTTTAGCGTCTTCCTTTTTGGCTTCATCCTGCTTGTCGGCGATAGATTTAGCAGTAAAGTCAGCGTCCTGGCCGGATTTATCCTGCTTATTCTCATCATCGCCCATGGCTTTCTTAAAGCCTTTAATCGATGCACCAAGGTCGGAGCCAATAGAGCCGAGTTTCTTCGTGCCAAACAGCAGCACGACGATGACGGCAATAATGACCAATTGCCAGATACTGATACCACCCATACATATTCCTCAGTGATAGATGATTAATTAATCAAATCGCATTATACGTATGCGACCTTGTGATAGCGATGCAATTTCAGCGCGTTTTTCTCCAACCCGCGAGCCAGACAACAACACCTCCGGCCATCAGCCAGGCGGGCATCATTTCCCAGTCAGGCCGGTTGATCAGCAGTAACGTTCCGCTTAGCAGCAGCGTGGCGCCAATACCGAAGAGATAGCGCGACTGCCCCTGGCGAACGCGACTAGCCTGTAACTCGGTGGCGATTTTATCCATGCTGTGCTGAAGGTTCTTGCTCTGACGCAAACTGTCGTAAACCAGTTCAGGGATTTCAGGCATTTTTTCGATCCAGAACGGTGCTTTCTCCTTAAACGAGCGCACCAGCGCCGGAATACCGACCTGATCCTTAATCCAGGATTCGAGGAATGGCTTCGCCGTTTTCCACAAGTCTAACTGAGGATAGAGCTGGCGGCCTACGCCCTCAACGTAAAGTAATGTTTTCTGAAGTAAAACTAATTGCGGCTGGACTTCCATATTGAAGCGGCGCGCGGTGTTGAAAAGGTTCAGCAGAACGTGGCCAAACGAGATCTCTGACAGCGGCTTTTCAAAAATCGGCTCGCACACCGTGCGGATAGCAAACTCGAACTCTTCAACGTTGGTGTCCGGCGGAACCCAGCCGGAGTCAACGTGCAGCTCGGCCACCTTGCGGTAGTCGCGGTTGAAGAAGGCAATAAAGTTTTCAGCAAGGTAGCGCTTATCTTCTTTATTCAGCGAGCCGACAATACCGCAGTCGATGCCGATGTATTTCGGGTTTTCCGGGTGTTCATAGCTGACGAAAATATTGCCCGGGTGCATATCCGCATGGAAAAAGCTGTCGCGGAATACCTGAGTAAAGAAGACCTGCACGCCGCGCTCGGCCAGCAGCTTCATGTTGGTACCCTGCTTTTCCAGCGCCACCACGTCAGATACCGGAATGCCGTAGATGCGTTCCATGACCATCATATTCTGGCTGCAGTAGTCAGAATAGACTTCAGGAACGTAAAGCATAGGGCTGTCTTCGAAGTTGCGGCGCAACTGGATCGCGTTCGCTGATTCTCGCAGCAGGTTCAGCTCGTCAATGAGCGTCTTTTCATACTCACGAACCACTTCCACAGGACGCAAACGTCGTCCATCGGGCAGCAGGCGCGGCACCCAGCGGGCCAGGCGGTAGATCAGCTTCATGTCCGCTTTGATGACCGGCAGAATATCCGGGCGGATCACCTTGATCACCACCTCTTTGCCGTTCTCTTTCAGCCGGGCGGTGTGGACCTGGGCGATTGACGCGGATGCCAGCGGTTTAATATCGAAATCATCAAACCAGGTATCGACGGGAATGTTGCCCATCGCCTCTTCGATCTGTTTCTTCGCTCTTTCCCCGTCAAACGGGGCGACCCGGTCCTGCAGCATCGCCAGTTCATCGGCGATTTGCGGCGGAAAGAGATCGCGGCGGGTAGACAGCATCTGGCCAAACTTGATCCATACCGGGCCAAGCTCCTGCAGCGCAAGGCGCAGGCGTTCGCCTAACGGCTGATCTTTGTGGCGGTTTGGCATCCAGAATAACATCCGCCGCCAGATGCGAAGCGGCAGCGTAATACGCATTTTGGGGATAAGCTCGTCGAGCCCGTAACTCAAAAAGGTGCGGATGATAAAATAGAGGCGCCGAATTTCACCAGGCGTCATTTGCCCTCCAGTTTTTCCAGCCGTTTGGTCAATGCATCGACCGCGCGCTCAACGGCGGCGGTTTCTTCTGCAAACCACGCTACTTCAAGCGGTCCTGGCGCCATGCGCCACTCTTCGGTTAACACTTCAGCCGCGTAGCGCTGCTGTCGCTGCAGGCTTTTACGCAGGAACGTCGTGCCGCCGTGGACCGCTTTGCTGATACCTTCCGCAGCGATATCGCCGATATAGGGAGCAAGCAGCTCTGCCGGATCGAACTCCGCCAGATCGCCGAGCGCAACGAAGTTCTGTACCACCTGGATATCGCCCTCAACCTGCAATTCACCGCTGCGGATCAGCGCCGTCAGCTGCTGGCGGTCGCGCAGCTTTGGCAGCACGCTCATGCGGGTGATAACGGAGCAGTCGGCTTCACCTTCCCACTCGCCCAGCACGTCGAGCTGACGCTCGCTGAAGACCAGCACAAGCGGCGTCGAAAACTCGCTTAACGAAATGCGTAACACCTTTTCGTTGAGGCGCTGGCGCGCGGACTTTAACGCTGGCGCACGGTACAGGAAGGCATTAAGCACATTCTCGATGCCTGCGGTGACTAAGGGTTTAAAGGGCACAGGAGACCTCCACTCAGAACTTATAACCGCGATGCAGCGCAACGACACCCGCCGTCATGTTGAAATATTCAACGTTTTCAAATTCTGCATCCTGCATCATCGCTTTCAGGGTGTCCTGATCCGGGTGCATACGGATGGATTCCGCCAGATAGCGATAGCTCTCCGCGTCGTTTGCCACCAGCTCGCCGATGCGCGGCAGCACATGGAACGAATAGGCGTCGTAGGCTTTGCTCAGCGGATCGATAATCGGTTTTGAAAATTCCAGCACCAGCAGGCGACCGCCGGGCTTAAGCACGCGATACATGGAGCGCAGCGCTTTGTCTTTATCGGTAACGTTACGCAGGCCGAACGATATGGTGATGCAGTCGAAGGTGTTATCCGGGAACGGCAGCGCTTCGGCGTTTGCCTGCACATATTCCACGTTGCCCACCACGCCAATGTTACGCAGCTTTTCGCGTCCCATTTTCAGCATGGAGTCATTGATATCTGCCAGAACAACGCGGCCGGTTTCTCCCACCAGACGGGAAAATTTCGCCGTCAGGTCGCCCGTGCCGCCCGCCAGGTCGAGTACCGTTTGCCCGCGACGCACGCCGCTGCAGTCAATGGTGAAGCGCTTCCACAAGCGATGAATGCCGAACGACATCAGGTCATTCATTACATCGTACTTCGCCGCCACGGAATGAAATACGTGGGCCACCATGTCTGCCTTCTGCGCCTTGGCGACAGTCTGAAAGCCAAAGTGCGTCGTGTCTTGTGATTCTTCAACCATCTCAGAGCCTGCTTATCAGTAAAATGTTTGTGAAGTGTAACAGATTGGGCGCGTTTGCCCTACGATTCAACCGCCGCGAACGTAACGTTCCTGAGAGGCATCTGGTGGAAAATTCGCCGCTAAGTCGTTGTCTTCAGCGCCTGTTTTTTGTTCATCAGAGGCTTCACGCAGCCGGAACTCTTCATCCTGCGCCGTCGCCTGCTCCACCAGTTCCGGATTAATCTCGCGTTTCACTTCCACCCCCAGGCTACGAAATGCCTCAGCCTGCGCCAACAGATTACCGCGGCCGGAAGAGAGCTTTTTCATTGCCTGGCGGTAGTTATCCTGCGCGCGATCCAGGCTTTGCCCAACGGAGGACATGTCGTCCACGAACAGGCGCATTTTGTCGTACAGCTTGCTGGCGCGATCGGCGATCTGCTGCGCGTTACGGCTCTGGTGCTCGTAGCGCCAGAGATTCGCAATGGTGCGCAGGGCCACCAGCAGCGTAGTCGGGCTGACCAGCATAATGTTATTTCGCAACGCTTCGGTAATCAGTTCGGGCTGTCTGTCGAGCGCCAGCAGAAACGCGGGCTCTACCGGAATAAACATCAGCACGTAATCTAACGAGCGCAGGCCCGGAAGCTGTTGATAGTCTTTGCGGCCCAGCAGGCGAATATGGTTACGCACGGAGGCAATATGCTCCTGCAGCGCCGCCTCGCGGGTGTAGTCGTCCTCCGCATTGAAGTAGCGCTCGTAGGCAACCAGCGTCATTTTGGCATCGATCACCACGTCCTTGCCCTGTGGCAGATGCACGATCACGTCAGGCTGCATGCGCGAGCGGGCGTCGTTTTCGATGCTCACCTGGGTTTCGTATTCATATCCTTCGCGCAGGCCGGACGCTTCCAGCACGCGCGTCAGCACCACTTCGCCCCAGTTGCCCTGCGTTTTATTGTCGCCTTTAAGCGCGCGCGTCAGGTTAACCGCCTCCTGCGCCATCTGGGCATTCAGCTGCTGAAGATTGCGGATCTCATGCGCCAGCGTGTGCCGCTCGCGGGCCTCCTGTCCAAAACTGTCCTGTACCTGACGACGAAAGCCGTCCAGCTGCTCGCGCAGCGGCGTTAACAGCCCATTCAGGCTCTGACGATTTTGTTCGTCAACGCGCCGGTTGCTCTGCTCAAAAATACGGTTGGCGAGGTTCTCAAACTGTTCGCTCAGGCGCTGTTCGCTGTTGATCATCTGGCGAATTTTGTCTTCGGCGTGCAGCTGCGTGGATTCGAGGCGGGTGGTGACTTCGCGGAGATCGGCCTCCAGCGAGGTGTTGATATCGCGAAGGTTTCGCAGTTCGTTGTTGAGCAACTCGCACTCGTCTCGCCAGTGGGCACTTTGCGCAAGCTGTTGTTTTGTCGCGCTTAGCTCCGCAACGATCTCTTCTCGCTCTGCAAGCTGGTCGGCTTTTTGCTGCGCGTGCTGATAGCTGGAGATCAGCCAGCCAACGCCTGCGCCCACCAGCGCTATCACCGCATAAATCAGGAATGAGATGTCCACAATGCCCCCTGCATCAACGTATTACCCGCAAGATAGAATTGTGCTGTATAAACGTCCAGTTTGGAAGGGTTTTCCTGCGAGGCGCTACGCAAAAAAGAAAGGCCGAACGTGTCGGCCTTATATCTCAGAAGAGAGGGTTAGATCAGGCGGCGAGCCGCTTCTACCACAATTTTCACCGCATGACTTTCGGTCTGCTTCATGGTTTCAGCGTTCGGGATCTCCTGCTGGGTGCGGTTAACGATGACGCCCGCCACCATGCCGGCACGCAGACCCTGGCTTGCGCACATGGTCAGCAGCGTGGCTGATTCCATTTCATAGTTCATAACGCCCATGGACTGCCACTCTTCCATAGAGCCTTTGAAGCGGCTGACCACGCGGCCAGAGAAGGTGTCGTAACGCTCCTGGCCCGGGTAGAAGGTATCGGAGGAGGCGGTTACGCCCACGTGGGTGGTTGCACCCACGGATTTCGCGGCTTCAACCAGCGCGGTTGTACAGGCGAAGTCCGCTACTGCCGGGAATTCCATCGGCGCGAAGTGCAGGCTTGCGCCGTCCAGACGAACGGATGCGGTCGTCACCAGCACGTCGCCCACGTTGATGTGCGGCTGAATAGCGCCCGTTGTACCGATACGCAGGAAAGTACGAATGCCCAGCTGCGCGAGTTCCTCAACGGCAATAGAGGTAGACGGGCCACCGATGCCGGTAGAACACACGATCACCGCTTTGCCATCCAGCTCTGCACGCCAGGTGGTGAATTCGCGATGGGCTGCCAGCTTAACCGGCTTATCCATCAGCGCGGCGATCTTTTCCACACGCTCAGGATCGCCCGGGACGATGGCAAGCGTAGCCCCTTGTAAATCGCTTTTAGTGAGGCCGAGATGAAAAACATCAGACTTAGACATAGGTGACTCCTCTGTGGGTCGGTTAGTCAGAAGAAGCAAAACGGTACTTTACAGAAGCGATACGCATAATTTCGTGATGAATCTCACCATGAATGAAAATGATTGCAGTGATTTTCCATAAAAAAGTGATTCACATCACATTAACAAGTTAAATCGTCGCGTGTTGCACAAAAGATAGACCGTTTCGGGCAGTGTGGGTTGTTATCTTGAGGTCTATATTTATATGCACTTACGGGTACGGAGAATACCATGACTCAGAAAACCAATTTTGCACCTGCCGCCGCCCCGCATGCTTCAACCATTGTTTCTACTTCTGAAGAAGCCATCGTGGCGGGTGAGACCTCCATTCCCTCGCAGGGGGAGAATATGCCTGCCTATCACGCGCGGCCAGAATCTGCCGACGGCCCGCTGCCGATCGTGATTGTGGTTCAGGAGATTTTCGGCGTTCACGAACACATTCGCGACCTCTGCCGCCGTCTGGCGAAGGAAGGCTATCTGGCCGTGGCGCCGGAGCTCTATTTCCGTCAGGGCGATCCGAATGATTACAGCGATATTCCCACCCTGTTCAGCAATCTGGTGAGCAAAGTGCCTGACGCGCAGGTGCTGGCGGATCTTGACCACGTAGCAAGCTGGGCGGCACGCAACGGCGGCGATCCGCACCGCTTAATGGTGACCGGCTTCTGCTGGGGCGGGCGCATTAGCTGGCTGTATGCTGCGCACAATCCGCAACTGAAGGCCGCCGTTGCCTGGTACGGCAAGCTGGTGGGTGAAAAGACGCTGAACTCGCCTGAGCATCCTGTTGATATCGCAACCGATCTTAACGCACCGGTCCTGGGGCTATATGGCGGACAGGATACGGGCATTCCGCTCGACACCGTGGAAACCATGCGCCACGCGCTGCGCGCCGCTAACGCAAAGGCGGAAATAGTGGTTTATCCGGATGCCGGGCACGCGTTTAACGCCGACTACCGGCCAAGCTATCACGAAGAGTCGGCCAAAGACGGCTGGCAGAGGATGCTGGTGTGGTTTAGCCAGTACGGTGGCAAGAAAGCGTAATAACAAAAAGCCCGGTGGCGGCGACGCCTTACCGGGCCTACGGGTAGGCCGGGTAAGCGTTAGCGCCACCCGGCAATCCAGCACCACTACGCCTGACGCAAATTCTGCGCCGCCTTGACCATGTTCGCCAGCGCGGCGCGCGTCTCCGGCCAGCCGCGGGTTTTGAGGCCGCAGTCCGGGTTCACCCACAGGCGTTCTGCGGGGATCCGCTGGGCAGCCTTCTGCAACAGCGCTTCGATCCACTCCACGCTTGGCACGTTCGGCGAGTGAATATCGTACACGCCCGGCCCGATTTCGTTCGGGTAGTCAAACTCCTCGAACGACTCCAGCAGCTCCATGTCCGAGCGCGAGGTCTCGATGGTGATCACGTCGGCGTCCAGCGCGGCAATGGAATCCATGATGTCGTTAAACTCGCAGTAGCACATGTGGGTGTGGATCTGCGTGTCATCTTTTGCGATCGCAGCGTTGATGCGGAAGGCTTCAACGCCCCACTTCAGGTACGCATCCCAGTCGCTGCGGCGCAGCGGTAAACCTTCGCGCAGCGCCGGTTCGTCAATCTGAATGATGCCGATGCCCGCCGCCTCGAGGTCCGCCACTTCGTCACGCAGCGCCAGCGCGATTTGCTTCGCAATGGTTTCACGCGATACATCCTCGCGCGGGAACGACCAGCAGAGAATGGTCACCGGGCCGGTCAGCATGCCTTTTACCGGCTTGTCGGTCAGCGACTGCGCGAACTTCGCCCATTCAACGGTAATCGCTTCCGGGCGGCTGACGTCTCCAATAACCACCGGCGGCTTCACGCAGCGGGAGCCATAGCTCTGCACCCAGCCGTTCTGGGTAAAGACGAAGCCGTCGAGATGCTCGCCAAAGTATTCCACCATGTCGTTACGCTCGGCTTCGCCGTGCACCAGCACGTCCAGGCCAAGACGCTCCTGCTCGATAATCGCCTGCTTGATATGCTCAGCGATGCCGGTGCGGTAGTGATTCGCATCCAGGTTGCCCTTTTTGAAGTCCAGACGCAGGCCGCGGATCTCGGTGGTCTGCGGGAAGGAGCCGATGGTAGTGGTCGGCCATGAAGGCAGATTGAAGCGGGCGCGCTGGGCTTCGGCGCGCACCTCATACGGGCTCTGACGCTGGCTGTCCCGGGCGGTGATGGCTGCCAGGCGTTTCTCGACCGCCGGGTTGTGCACGCGAGCCGAGTGGCGGCGCGCCTGAATCGGGGCGCTCCATTCGGCAATCGCCGCCGTGTCGCCGGTGTTCAGGGCGTTACGCAGCAGCGCGAGCTCCTCACATTTTTGCAGGGCGAAGGCAAACCAGCTTTTAACTTCCGCATCCAGACGCGTTTCGACGCTCAGATCGATCGGGCTGTGCAGCAGCGAGCAGGAAGAAGCCACCCACAGCTCGCGTTCGCCGACGATCTCTTTAATTTGGCCATATTTTTCCGTGAGATCGGCGCGCCAGACGTTACGACCGTTGATCAGACCGGCGGAGAGCAGCCAGTCCGCAGGCAGGCGGCTGTGCAGCTCGGCCACATCGTCTTTGCCGTGGACCAGGTCAACGTGCAGGCCCTGAACCGGCAGCGCGGTGATGGCGTCGAGGTTCGGCGTAACGCCTTCGAAATAGGTGGTCAGCAGCAGCTTCACCTGCCCGGTGAGCGCGTCGTACGCCGGTTTAAAGGCATCAAGCCAGGCCTGAGGCAGCTCCAGCACCAGCGCCGGTTCGTCGATTTGCACCCACTGGATGCCGCGCTTGCCCAGCTCGCTCAGCACCTGCTTGTAGACCGGCAGAATATCGTTTAGCAGGCTGAGGCGGTCAAACTGCTCGCCTTTGACTTTGCCCAGCCACAGGTACGTTACCGGCCCGAGCAGTACGGGCTTCACCTGATGACCCAGCGCCAGCGCTTCATCCACTTCGTCCAGCAGCTGCGTCCAGGCCAGCGTAAACTGCTGGCCCTTCACAAACTCCGGCACCATATAGTGATAGTTGGTGTTGAACCACTTGGTCATTTCCGCCGCGGCCGCTGGCTCACCCGTTGGCGCGCGGCCGCGGCCGATGCGGAACAGGGTATCGATATCGACCGATCCATCTTTGTTCTGATGACGAGCCGGCACGTTGCCCAGCAGCAGGCTGGTCGTCAGAACATGGTCATACCAGGCGAAATCGCCCACCGGCAGCAGGTCAACGCCCGCCTGCTTTTGCTGCTCCCAGTGGCGGGCGCGCAGCTCGCGGCCAACGGCCAGCAGCTCTTCGCGGGTGGAATTGCCCGCCCAGTAGCTTTCCTGTGCTTTTTTCAGCTCGCGACGCAGGCCAACGCGAGGGAAACCGAGAGTGTGAGTGCGGATTGTCATGGTATGCCCCTTGTGAATTTTTACGTTTTAGACGTCCAGATGTTTACACATCCATAATTGGCAGTTACTGTATATTCCTCAAGCGCAAAATGTTCATGGCGAAGTGAAGGACTTTCATGATCGAGATAAAACACCTGAAAACGCTACAAGCGTTGCGGAACTGCGGCTCGCTCGCGGCGGCGGCGGCCACGCTGCACCAGACCCAGTCCGCCCTTTCCCACCAGTTCAGCGATCTGGAACAACGCCTTGGCTTTCGTCTGTTTGTGCGTAAGAGCCAGCCGCTGCGCTTTACGCCGCAGGGCGAGATCCTGCTACAGCTGGCGAATCAGGTTCTGCCGCAGATTGCCAGCGCGCTGCAGTCGTGCAACGAGCCGCAGCAGACCAAACTGCGTATCGCCATTGAGTGCCATAGCTGCATTCAGTGGCTGACGCCCGCGCTTGAGAACTTCCGCCAGAAGTGGCCGCAGGTAGAGATGGACTTTAAATCCGGCGTCACCTTCGACCCGCAGCCCTCGCTTCAGCAGGGCGAGCTGGACCTGGTGATGACGTCCGACATCCTTCCGCGCAGCGGCCTGCACTATTCGCCGATGTTTGATTATGAGGTGCGCCTGGTGCTGGCGCCCGATCATCCGCTGGCGGCCAAAACGCGCGTCACGCCGGAAGACCTGGCGACGGAAATGCTGCTGATTTATCCGGTGCAGCGCAGCCGCCTGGATATCTGGCGCCACTTTCTGCAGCCGGCGGGCGTGAGCCCGCAGTTGAAAAGCGTGGATAACACGCTGCTGTTGATTCAAATGGTAGCGGCCAGAATGGGCATCGCGGCGCTGCCGCACTGGGTCGTGGAGAGCTTTGAGCGCCAGGGTCTGGTGGTCACCAAAACCCTGGGCGAAGGCCTATGGAGCCGGCTGTACGCCGCCGTGCGCGACGGCGAGCAGCGCCAGGCCATTACGGAAGCGTTTATTCGCTCAGCGCGGAACCACGCCTGCGACCATCTTCCGTTTGTGCGGAGCGCGGAGCGACCCATCGGCGATGGACCCACAGCGAAGCCAGAATCACCGCTCCCCCAATAATGAAGCTCGGCCAGTGCGGCTGCTCCTGCCAGATGGCGAGGTTCACCAGCAGCCCCGCGGGCACGTGCACGTTGTTCATGATCCCCAGCGTACCGGCGTCGACCTGCGTCGCGCCGTAGTTCCACATGAAGTAACCCAGCCCGGATGCAACCACGCCCAGCCAGACCAGAACGCCCCACTGCACCGACGTCGTCGGGAGCTTTTGCGGGTTGCCGAGCATAAACCACGCCGCCACCGCGACAATCGCCGCGCCCAGGTAAAACCAGGCGAAGGCGTTGTGCTGCGGCATCGGCCGGGTTTCCATCAGGCGCTTATAGCCCACCATGCCGATGGCGAAGCTGATATTGGCAAACTGGACGAACATCAGCCCGGTCCAGAAGTGATCGCTCACTTTGTCGTAGCGAATAATCGCCGCGCCCAGCACCGCCAGCGCGGCGCTCAGCAGATATCCCCAGCGCAAGCGACATCTGCTGAGCAGGTCGTAGATCAGCGTGATATAGAGCGGCGTGAGCACGGTAAAAAGCAGAAACTCCGAGACGGACAGGTAGACATAGGCCCGGAAGCTGAACAGGTACATGATGCCGAGCTGCATCGCGCCCACCAGCATGTACAGCAGAATGGTTTTCAGCGTTTGCCCGCGCGTACGCAGAAACGGCAGGAACACCAGCGCGGCCAGCCCCACGCGCATCAGCACCGAGAAGTAGCTGTCGACCGAACCCGCAAGGTATTCGCCAATCAGGCTAAAGGAGAAGGCCCACAGGATGGTGGTGATAATGAGTAGCGCCACAATGCTTGTCTCTCAGAAAGAAGGAAAAGCATTGTAGCGAACTATCAGGTTGACAACTGAATGATAATTATCCAGTCGTTGCGTTATGAACATTATAGGGCTCTGTGCCGGAATCCCTGATTTTTTCGGCGCAGACCCGCATCAGGTGTGATGCCGATCGGCCCATAGTATCAATTTTACACGGCCTGTGTGGATAACAGGCGTTATGGTAAATATGCTTGATTTTGTTATGACGGATCCGCTGGGACAGAGACAGATGCAAGCCTTTCTGCAATTGCTTGCTCTGTAGCTCCATCTGCGTCAAGGCACATGGAGTCAGTTATGAATCGAAGGTAATGTTGAATCTCAATGGCACTTTTCCCTTCCGCAATAAGTTCGCAGATTGGTTCTATATACGCGTCATATTCGTCATTAGCTTCTTCAAACTCACCGATCCCAATTGGGTCCCACTCATTTAATAGTATGGATTTAACGGCATCGTGCAGCATTTCATTGTTCATTATTTAGGTGCTCCTGGTATGACGGTAACGATGTTTCCTGTCTTTGAATTGACGATTACGCGGAGATTATTAATTGAGTCGTAGTACCCCGTTGTTCCCGCTTTTGTCGAAAACAGATCGCCTGTGCTAAGTGCATTTTCTATCGCTGAAGGCGGTACTCCTCTTCCTTGCATGCGGTCAATCGCATGGGCTGAGTAGCTGAAATCACCAATAATAGTTGGTGGATTTGCTCCTATCGTATTCATAGGATTACCCATTCGACCTGTAGGTAAGTATGCACCAGAATCACCTTTCGATATTTTTGTTAGTGCTTCCATCTCGCTTAGGCTCCCTAAACGACCAAGTCCGAGGCCAGCGGCTACAGACGCACCAGCGATGATAAGCCCTTTATTGTCCATAACCTGATCGTAGCCCGTTGGCGCATCGCCGCCGAGTTGCTGTGCGGTCTGATGAAAACCTTCGATATTACCGTTGTAGATGCCTCCTGCAGCCAGAAGTCTCCCTGCTGCTTTACTGTTGATTTTTTTGGCTACCTGAGCGTGCTGCACGGGTTCACCGGAAGGGCGATATTTCTCAGTTGGTGCGGGTTTTCTGCCGTTCTGATTATTAATGACTATCTGATATGCCCTCTGAAAGTCACTGATAACCCAACAGAAAGGGTCTGCGTTATCAAAAATGAGCTGACTGTCGGCATCGATGTGAAAAGGATTTAGGGTGTCATCCCAGTATTCATCTGTGTCCAGACCAATTATCCAGCCTTCCATCAGGTTCATTTCCAGATCGTCATAAACCGGGTCGTATACTGAACGATCTGCCCGAGTGTAAGGCTTGTCTTTTGGAATACTCAGTTCTCTGGGGACCTCACCTAATGGCGGATATGTGTAATTCCTGTAGTCCAGATCATAACTTACCGTCGCTTTTTCCAGTGCTGCTTCCGGTATCAGGATGTGCTGGAAATCTTCGGGAGACAGCTCCCGCTCCAGTTCCCACAGCGTGCAAAGTCTGAGCATTAAACGTCCCTTTTATCCATGCCATTTGCATGGATTTTCCGCTCTTTTTGTTTGTTAATCAAACAATCAATACAAGCATAATGCCCCATGATGAGTGCACCAAAACACGGGAGTGGAGCGTTCAGTGTCAGGCCGTTCGGTTTTGATGTTTATTGTGTGAATGTCGCACTAGAGCGACGCAGAGCAGAGGCGCTGAGAGCGTCTACCGATACGGGGCACAGGGGGAGGTTCCCCTGTGCCACCCAATAACCCATTATTCAAGGAACAGCTTGCGCAGATACTTCGGTACAGCGTTGTCGGCATTGGTGCCGATTACTTCCAGCTCCGGATGCAGGTCCTTCAGGCGCTGGTGCGCGTTTTCCATGATGCAGCCCTTGCCGGCCATGGAGAGCATTTCAGCGTCGTTCATGCCGTCGCCAAAGGCGATGCAGTCCTTCAGCTCAAAGCCCAGACGCTTCGCGACGGCTTCCAGGGCGTGACCTTTCGACACGCCGCCCGCCATCACTTCCAGACAGGTCAGCGTCGAGAAACTCACGTTCACGCGATCGCCCCAGCGCGCGTTGATCGCCTGCTCAAGCGGCAGAAGCTCCTCGTGGCTTTCGCAGGTAAAGAACACTTTGCTGATCCCTTCCGGATCCAGCAGGCCCGGCTCGTAAAGGGAATACTGGAAGACCGCCTCTTTAAAGAAGCGCATCTCATCCGGGCGATGGCGGTTCATAAACCACTCATCGTCGCGGTAGACGTTGGTGACGATCGCCGGGTTGTTATGCACCACGCCGAAGAGATCGGCGGCGATATCGCGGTCGAGGTTGTGGGTGAAAATCAGGTTGCCGTCGGTGTCGTGTACGCGCGCACCGTTGGAGGTGATCATGTAGGCTTTGATGTCCAGGTTATCGCGGATCTGCCCCACGTCCACGTGGTGGCGGCCGGTGGCAAACACGAAGTTCACGCCACGGGCAGTCAGAAGTTTTAAGGTCTCTTTCGCGTAAGGCGATAGGGTGTGGTCGGGCGAAAGCAGCGTGCCATCTAAGTCAGATGCAACAACCTGGTACATAGGGATCTCAACCTCTGGTAAAAAATAATAATCAGTTATGCCTGTCGAAAAACTCGACGATGGCGTTCAGCGCGACTGAGCGCATAGCGTCCTTTTCGAAAAGGATCTCATGGTACGCGCCGTTTATGACCAGCGGTTTACCCCCTTCACAGGGATGACCGGCGGCGGCGCGCAGTTCACAAAAACGGTCGTGCATGCGGTTATCCACCACGCGCTCTTCTTCTGCCTGAATCAGAAGCGTCGGCGTGGCGTCGTTCGCCACCCCGCCCAGCACCTGCTCACCGGCTAAAACGCCTTCACGCACCCAGTGCCAGGTGGGGCCGCCCACGCGCAGGCGCGGCTCATCGGCGTAAAAGCGCAGATTGCGGCGATAGCGCTGTCGGCTGTGGGTGAGCACGTTGAGCGCAAACGGCAGCGCGCGCCAGCGGCCCGTGCCGATGGCATACCCTTCCCGAATGCGCTGATGGCCCTCAGCCCAGTCGAGGAGCGGACGTACCATCCAGTCTGGAAAACGGATCACGATGCCGTACATGGGCGCGGTAAGCGCGATAGCATCGCACTGATGCGCGTGGCGCTGCAGGAACAGCGTGGCGATAGCGCCGCCCATCGAGTGCGCCAGGATGTAGCGCCTGCGCCACGGCCCCGGCTCAACTTCCTGCTGCCAGAAGGCGGCGAGATCGTCGACGTAATCGCTGAAATGATCCACGTGGCCGCGGTGCGTGTCCGACAGCATGCGCCCGGAAAGCCCCTGCCCGCGATGGTCGATAATCAGGACATCAAAGCCCATGTGAACCAGGTCATACGCCAGCTCGGCGTATTTGACGTAGCTTTCGATCCGGCCAGGGCAGACCACGATGACGCGGTCGTTTTGCTCGTTACGAAAGCGCACAAAGCGCACCGGAACGTTGTCGACGCCCGTAAACTCATCTTCCTCACGCTGACGCCAGAAATCGGTCAGCGGCCCCATAGAGAAAGCAGCAAATGCGTTTTCTCGTGTTTCCCAGTCCTTTTTCTGCTGCAACATTGGGTTTCCACCCCTGTAAGCCAAGGAATATCGTTTTTTCTTAACCGGTCACAAAATGACTCAACAATAGCGTATTGTGGCATAAAAACAGACGATTCGGGAGCTTCAAATGACCTTCGAGTGGTGGTTCGCGTACCTGCTTACATCCATTATCCTCAGCCTTTCCCCGGGCTCGGGGGCCATCAACACCATGACCACCTCCATCAACCACGGCTACCGCGGGGCGGTGGCGTCGATTGCCGGATTGCAGACCGGGCTGGGCATTCACATCGTCCTGGTGGGGATTGGCCTCGGCACGCTGTTCTCACGCTCGGTGCTGGCGTTTGAAGTGCTGAAATGGGCCGGGGCGGCGTACCTGATTTGGCTCGGCATTCAGCAGTGGCGCGCGGCGGGCTCGATTGATCTGAATACCCTCGCCCATACGCAAACCCGCGGCCGCCTGTTTAAGCGCGCGGTGTTTGTGAACCTGACTAACCCGAAAAGCATTGTGTTTCTCGCCGCGCTGTTCCCGCAGTTTATCGTTCCGCACCAGCCGCAGGTGATGCAGTACGTGGTGCTCGGCGCGACCACGATTATCGTCGATATCATCGTGATGATTGGCTACGCGACGCTGGCGCAGCGGATTGCGGCGTGGATTAAAGGGCCTAAGCAGATGAAGGCCCTCAATAAGGTATTTGGTTCGCTGTTTATGCTGGTGGGCGCGCTGCTTGCGTCAGCGCGTCACGCTTAGCGAGAAATGATGAGGTGGATGCCGAAGCCCGCGAACAGCGCGCCGGCGAAGCCGTCGATCCACTTCGCAATGCGCTGGTAGCCGCGGCGCATCGCCGGCATGGCAAACAGGCTGGCGACGATGGTGAACCAGGCGAACGTCTCTACCACGATCAGCAGGAAGATCCCCCAGCGCGCGCCCGCGCCGACGCTGTCACCGACGAACAGGGAGAACACGGACCCGAAGTAGATAATCGCTTTCGGGTTCGCCAGATTGGTCAGCAGCCCTTTAACAAAGCTGCGGCCGCCCGTGGCAAGCTCCACCTTTGGCTCTTCTGGTTTTTTCTCTTCTTTCTTCAGCGCCCCGCGCAGCATCTGATAGCCCATCCAGCACAGATACAGGCCGCCGCCCACCATAATGATGTTATGCAGCCAGGCCATTTTCGCCAGGATCAGGTTCAGGCCGAGCAGCGCCACGGCGGCCCAGACCATCACGCCCATGGTAATGCCGAGTACGCCCATCATCGCCTCTTTACGAGAGCGGCTCACGGCAGTTTGCGATACGAAGAAAAAGTCAGGGCCGGGGCTCATCAGCGCAACGATGTGCACTAACGCCACGGTGAGAAATAGCATCAACATAATTAACTCGCGGGGAAATAATTCAGTGAGTCACCATCCTGGCACTTTTTCGCCCGGCTGACTACTCCTCATCATCACCATCGGCGTGGGAGCGAATGAGCGCCATAAACTCTTTACCGAAGCGCTCCAGCTTGCGCGTGCCGACGCCGTTGACGCTGAGCATTTCGCTGGCGCTGAGCGGCACCTGCTCGGCCATCTCGATGAGCGTGGCGTCGTTGAACACCACGTACGGCGGAATGTTCTCTTCGTCGGCAATGGCCTTACGCAGCTTGCGCAGTTTGGCAAACAGCTTGCGGTCGTAGTTGCCGCCGTAGGATTTCTGCATCACGCGCGGCTTGAGCGCAATCACGCGCGGCACGGCGAGCTTCAGTTCAACCTCACCGCGCAGCACCGGGCGCGCGGCTTCGGTCAGCTGAAGCGCGGAGTGCTGAGCAATATTCTGCGTGGCAAAGCCGAGGTGGATCAGCTGGCGAATGATGCTGACCCAGTGCTCGTGGCTCTGCTCTTTACCGATGCCGTAGACGGGCAGCTTGTCGTGGCCCATATCGCGGATGCGCTGGTTATTGGCGCCGCGCAGCACTTCGACCACGTAGCCCATCCCAAAGCGCTGATTCACGCGGCCAATGGTCGAGAGCGCCTTACGCGCGTCCATCAGGCCATCGTACTGCTTCGGCGGGTCGAGGCAGATATCGCAGTTGCCGCACGGCTCCTGTCGTCCTTCACCGAAGTAGTTGAGCAGCACCAGGCGGCGGCAGGTTTGCGCTTCGGCAAACGCGCCCATCGCGTTGAGCTTGTGGCGCTCAATATCCTGCAGCTGCCCCTGCGGCTTCTCTTCCAGACAGCGGCGCAGCCACGCCATGTCCGCCGGATCGTAAAACAGCATCGCTTCTGCGGGCAGGCCGTCGCGCCCGGCGCGGCCGGTTTCCTGATAGTAGGATTCGATATTGCGCGGAATGTCGAAGTGCACCACAAAGCGCACGTTGGGCTTGTTAATTCCCATGCCGAACGCCACCGTGGCGACCACGATTTGCAGGTCGTCGCGCTGGAATTTCTCCTGCACGTCGGCGCGGATGTGGTTCTCTAATCCGGCATGGTAGGCCGCGGCGCTAAAGCCGCGGTTTTGCAGGCGCGCGGCGGTGTCTTCAACCTTCGCGCGACTGTTGCAGTAGATGATGCCGGACTTGCCGCGCTGCTCCTGCACGTAGCGCAGAAGCTGATCCAGCGGCTTGAATTTTTCCATCAGCATGTAGCGGATGTTCGGGCGGTCAAAGCTGCTGACCTGGATGAACGGATCGTTCAGGCCCAGAAGCCGGACGATATCCTGACGCGTGGTGTCATCCGCCGTGGCGGTAAGCGCCATAAACGGCAGCTCGGGGAAGCGCTGGCGCAGCTGGCCTAGCGCGGCGTATTCCGGGCGGAAATCGTGTCCCCACTGGGAAATACAGTGCGCTTCGTCCACCGCCAGCAGCACCGGGTTCCAGTGCGCCAGATGATCGAGGAAATTATCCAGCATCAGGCGTTCCGGCGCGATATACAGCAGGCGAATCTGCCCGGTACGGCAGCCGGCCATCACTTCCTGCTGCTGCTCGCGGGTCTGGGTGGAGTTCAGACAGGCCGCCGCCACGCCGTTGGCGAGCAGCTGATCGACCTGGTCCTTCATCAGGGAAATGAGCGGCGATACCACGACCGTCAGGCCGTTGAGCACCAGCGCGGGAACCTGATAGCACAGCGATTTCCCGCCGCCGGTCGGCATCACCACCAGACAATCACGGCCTTCCAGCACGGTTTCAATGATGGTTTCCTGGCCGGGGCGGAACTGCTGATAGCCAAAGGTTTCTTGCAAAACCTGCTTAGCCAGCGATTCCTGATTCATTACTTCCGCCTGCGCCACGTTAACCCCATTTGCCAGAAATAAAACTTTAGGTGAGCAAAAACCATCCCGAAGGTTGAGCATGATAAACGCTCATAAGAAGAATATCGACTTGGTTTTGATACTGAGAGGAATTTTGCGATGCATCCCCTACCAGAGACGATATCTCAATCCGCATGCCATCCCTCCTGCTTGAAAGCATTCACAATTCAAACGTAACGAACTGTTTTATATAAATTATATATCACACAAAAAGCTTACCACACACTCATGAATTGAGCGTTTATTATCCACACACAATGAAATATTAAGGGATAAATTATGGGATGGGATCCAGTCAGAGCATCAAATTACGCCAGGCAACATGCGATGAGTTCATCACATAGCTTATGTGCGACATTCGTTCGTCACGCTCTGCACGCTGGTGGTGTAAATATCACTGGAATACGATTAGCGAAAGATTATGGGCCAGCTCTCGAAAGCAAAGGTTTTGTCGCCCTCGGAGCTGGGCAAAATCTTATAGCGGGCGATATCATCGTCATTCAACCCTATTCCGGCGGGAATCTTGCCGGGCATATCGCTATCTATGATGGCAGCGCATGGTTTTCTGATTTTAGACAGAACGATATGTGGGCCGGTCCCGGCTACAGAGCCAAACGTCCCCCTCACAAAATTTACAGGAAGAGATGATGATAAAGGGACTTTTACTCACCGTGCTATCAATCGTGCTGATTGGCTGCAGCCACCCCCAGGAAGAGACGCCAGAAGCAGCGACACGGGCATTTTATCAGCAATATCTTCAGGCCTTTGCAGATTTCGCCCCCGATGAGGCAGAGCAATCCCCCCTTTCTAACAACTCTCCTTTGCTTAAACGGTATGTATCAGTAGATACCCGGAACCGAATCACTGATATAGACCGGATATTCGAGCAAGAAATTCTTGAAGCGGACTATTTTACCTATTGTCAGGATTACGCGCCGGAATGGGTTAACGCATTGAAAATTGGCAAAGCGACGATGCGGTTCGGCGGGGCAATTGTTCCGGTCAGCCTGGGCGTAGAAGAGGGAAAGTCTTTGGAGCTCATGGTCTATCTCAGGCGCGAGGATAGTTACTGGAAAATCTATCGAGTCAGAGATTTATCTAACAACACCGAGCAACGCATCTTCGATGATGCGGCTATTAAAGCGGCAAAAGACTATGCCAGAGCAAATAAAGACGGTGTGTTGTATTGAGGTCCGGGAAGCGCGATGCTCCCGGCCTCATCACGCGTAATCAGAAAATATCGTTCAACATGACGCCCACGCCAACGCGGGTCTGGTTGAAGTTATAGTCGATAAGCGACTCGCCGTAACCGCTGTAGACCTGCGTATAAAGGCGCACGTGTTTGCTCACCGGGTAGCTCACGCCCAGCTCCGCGCCGCCGTAGCCCGTGTTCCAGTTGTACTGACCTTTGGCGCTCATCACCGCGTCGCCCAGCTGGTAGCCGATCTTAAGCTGGTAGTAACCCATGTATTTGGTGATGTCCGGGTTGTCGTCAGTGTCACCCACGACAAACCACGGCTTCACTTCCACCATGAAGCTGCCGTTCTGCGCCATCAGGCGCGTATAGGCGCGGTTCCAGCTGCGTGAAGTGGGATCGGAGCGGCCGTTGGAGTCATGGTTAAAACCAAACTCGACGTCGCGCAGCGTCCAGCCGGCAAACTCGTAGTCCGTCGCGAAGCCCAGGAACAGCTGCGGCTCGTAGTTGGTTTCGCGGAACGGCGAGGATTCACCGCTGTTGGAGAGCTGCCACCAGGACTTCTGCGTATAGGACGCGCCGAGCACCGAGTTCGGCCCCAGGATCCCGCGCCAGAACGGAAACGCCAGGCTGAGCTGGTATTTCACCTCGTCCTTGCGCGCATTCTCAGCCCAGTCGTAGGAGCGAATCGCCTCTTTATTGAGGTCGCTGGTCCAGGTGTAGAGCAAATAGTTGGTGTCGTACGGATAAAGCGTGAACGGATTGTCATGCTCCTGAAGCAGGTTCGCGATGATGCTGCCGCGCACGGCGGGCGTATCATGGACCTCTTTAACCGTTGCTTCCTGCGCATATGCTGTGAGGGGCAGCGAAACCGCCGCCAGTAACCAACCCAGATACGTCCGCATCGGTGGTGTTCTCCTGAGATTGTGACGTCTAATGAATAGTTTTGTAGACGCATTCTACATTTTTCCGCGCGAACTTCCCCTCCTGGTTTCTGAAAGTGGAATTTCTCCGTTGCGAAGCATAAAATCAACATTTTGTTAACAACAAGGATGCTATACAGATGTCAGCCATGCTTACCGCTGAAGAAGCGTTGAAACTTGTGGGCGAAATTTTTGTTTACCACATGCCGTTTAACCGCGCGCTGGGGCTGGAGCTGGAGCGTTACGAGAAGGATTTTGCGAAGCTTAACTTCAATAACCAGCCGATGATGGTAGGCAACTGGGCGCAAAGCATTTTGCACGGCGGCGTAATTGCCTCGGCGCTGGACGTTGCGGCCGGGCTGGTCTGCGTGGGCAGTACGCTGACGCGCCACGACACCATCAACGAGGACGAGCTGCGCCAGCGCCTGTCGCGCATGGGCACGATCGATTTGCGCGTCGACTATCTGCGCCCCGGCCGCGGCAACCGCTTCACCTGCACCAGCAGCCTGTTGCGCGCGGGGAATAAAGTCGCCGTGGCGCGCGTAGAGCTGCATAACGAAGAGCAGGTTTACATCGCCAGCGCAACCGCCACTTATATGGTGGGTTAACGCGGCAAAAGCGGGTAAAATTGCCTCACACTTTTGTAATGGATTTTCCCGATGGATGCTAAACAGACGCGGCAGGGCGTTTTACTCGCCCTTGCCGCTTATTTTATTTGGGGCATCGCGCCTGCCTATTTCAAGCTGATCCACTACGTCCCCGCCGATGAGATCCTGACTCACCGCGTCATCTGGTCGTTTTTCTTTATGATTGCGCTGATGAGCATCAGCCGTCAGTGGTCAGGCGTTAAAACGCTGCTGAAGACGCCGAAAAAGATTTTCCTGCTGGCGCTCTCGGCGGTGCTGATTGGCGGCAACTGGCTGCTGTTTATCTGGGCGGTGAACAACCATCACATGCTCGAAGCGAGCCTCGGCTACTTCATTAACCCGCTGGTGAATATCGTGCTGGGGATGATCTTCCTCGGCGAACGCTTCCGCCGCATGCAGTGGCTGGCGGTGATCCTCGCCTTCTGCGGCGTACTGGTTCAGCTGTGGACGTTCGGCTCGCTGCCGATTATCGCTCTCGGCCTGGCGTTCAGCTTCGCGTTCTACGGCCTTGTGCGCAAGAAAATTGCCGTGGAAGCACAAACCGGGATGCTGTTCGAAACCCTGTGGCTGCTCCCCGTTGCCGCGATCTATCTGTTTGGCATCGCCGACAGCGCCACCAGCCATATGGGCAGTAATCCGTGGTCGCTGAACGTGCTGCTGATGGCCGCAGGCGTGGTGACCACCATTCCCCTGCTGTGCTTCACCGGCGCGGCAACGCGCCTGCGCCTCTCGACGCTGGGGTTCTTCCAGTACATTGGCCCAACGCTGATGTTCCTGCTGGCGGTGATGTTCTACGGCGAAGTGCCGGGCGCGGATAAGATGGTGACGTTCGCGTTTATCTGGGTCGCGCTGGCCATTTTTGTTGCGGATGCGATTTATACCCAACGCAGGGTGCGTAAAGGGTTGTGATGTTACCCTCACCCTAACCCTCTCCCAAAGGGAGAGGGAATTCGATCGTAGGGCGGGTAAGCGCAGCGCCACCCGCCAGATTTTTACAGCCAGTTCCGGCGCTTAAAATACAGGTACGGTGCCAGCCCGGCGAGGATCATAAAGATAATCGCGCCAGGATAACCAAAGCTCCACTTTAGCTCGGGCATAAACTCAAAGTTCATCCCGTAGCTTGAGGCCACCAGCGTCGGCGGCAGGAACACCACGGATACCACCGAGAAGATCTTGATAATGCGGTTCTGCTCGATGTTGATAAAGCCCATCGCCGCCTGCATCAGGAAGTTGACCTTCTGGAACAGGGATTCATTGTGCGGCAGCAGGGATTCGATATCGCGCAGGATCTCACGCGCCTGCTCCAGCTGGCCGCCCGGCAGGCGGGCTTTTCGCACAAGGAAGTTCAGCGCGCGCTGGGTATCCATCAGGCACAGGCGAACCTTCCAGCCGATATCTTCCTGTTCTGCCAGCGTCGAGAGCGCTTCGTCATACTCATCGCCCTGATGGCCTTCCATGATCACGCGGCTCAGCTTTTCCAGATCGCTGTAGATGTTTTCGATTTCATCCGCCAGCTGTTCAATTTTGGTTTCAAACAGGTCGAGCAGCAGCTCGTAGGCATTGCCTTCCACCATCGCCTGGCTGCGGGCGCGCATGCGGTAAAGACGAAACGCGGGCAGCTCGCGCTCGCGCAGGGTAAACAGGCGGCCGTCGCGAATGGTAAACGCCACGGTGGAGTTACCGGCGTGATCGTCAGCATCTTCAAAAAAGAAGAAAGAGTGAATGTGCAGGCCGTCTTCGTCTTCAAAAAAACGCGCCGAGGCCTCGATGTCTTCCAGTTCCGGACGGGTTGCCAGGCTTTGCCCCAGCTCTGATTGTACGCGAAGGCGCTCATCGTCGTCCGGCTCGACCAGATCCACCCATACGGCATCACTGAGGGGCTGCGACTCTTCGGCTTCAAGCCGAATCAGTCGATTATTTTCGAGTTGAAATGCGCTCAACATGACCGGGACTCCCAATGCAAATAATATCGGACAGTTCGGTGGGCACACAGAAACAATATGGGTTTCAGACCATTAAAAGCCTGACTCAGCGCGACGGGAATAATGCAGGTCGCTGACAACCACTAAGGCCATCAGCAAGAGGAGATAGCCTTAGGAGTTGTTCCTGGATGACAGGGAATTGAGCCAGTATCTACTGGGTGTGTCCAAGGCGAATGTCCTCTTAGCGTAATCGTGCGCGCATGTTACGCCAGCATTCACGGCGGCGTCAACACGCAACGGGACGCTTGAGGGTAATAAATCACCTTCAATGTATAAGGCTAGCAGATTATTACAAAATAATGATATTTTTCTGAAAGTTACACAGTTTCCAGCTTAGCATATGCCGCCACCAGCCATTTGATCCCCTGGCCCTGGAACGCGACCTGCAGGCGGCTGTGCTCGCCGCTGCCTTCCAGGTTGACGATGGTGCCTTCGCCGAATTTTGAGTGGCGAACGCGCTGGCCCAGCTTGTAGCCGGTGTCAGTTTCCGCGATAGGCGAGCCCATACGCTGATGGCTGACCGGGCGGCTGATGCTTGCGCGCAGGCGCACCTCTTCAATGCACTCCTCCGGCAGCTCGCCGATGAAGCGCGACGGACGGTGATACACCTCTTTTCCGTACAGGCGGCGCGTTTCGGCGTAGGTCAGCGTCAGCTTTTGCATGGCGCGCGTTACGCCGACGTAGGCCAGACGACGCTCTTCTTCCAGACGCCCGCCTTCATCCAGCGACATCTGGCTCGGGAACATCCCCTCTTCCATCCCGACGATAAACACCTGCGGGAACTCCAGGCCTTTCGCGGAGTGCAGGGTCATTAGCTGAACCGCATCCTGCCAGGTGTCCGCCTGCCCTTCGCCCGCCTCCAGCGCGGCGTGGGAGAGGAACGCCTGCAGCGGCATCAGGTCTTCGTCTTCTTCGTTGTAGCTGAACTGGCGCGTTGCCGTGACCAGTTCCTCTAAGTTCTCAATACGGGTCTGGCCCTTCTCGCCCTTCTCCTGCTCGTACATGGTGCGCAGGCCGGAGTCTTTAATCACCCGGTCGGTCTGCACGTGCAGCGGCATATCGGCGGTTTCTTGCGCCAGCGCGTCGATAAGCTCCATAAAGCGCTGGAGCGCGCTGGCCGCACGTCCGGCGAGGGCTTTTTCCTGCAGCAGCTCGCGGCAGGCCTGCCACAGCGTCAGCTGGCGATCGCGGGACGTCTGGCGCACCACGTCCAGCGTGCGGTCGCCGATGCCGCGCGTCGGGGTATTCACCACGCGCTCGAACGCGGCGTCATCATTGCGGTTGGCGATCAGGCGCAGATACGACAGCGCATCTTTAATTTCCTGACGTTCGAAGAAGCGCATGCCGCCGTAAATGCGGTACGGCATGCCCACCTGCAGGAGCGCCTCTTCCAGCACGCGCGACTGGGCGTTGCTGCGGTAGAGAATGGCGCACTGCTCCAGCGCGCCGCCGTTGTCCTGCCAGGTTTTGATGCGGTTCACCACGAAGCGCGCTTCGTCGAGCTCGTTGAACGCGCAGTAGATGGAGATCGGCTCGCCGTCGACGCCGTCGGTCCACAGCTTTTTACCCAGTCGCCCGTTGTTGTTTTCGATCAGGGCGTTGGCCGCGCTCAGGATGTTGCTGGTCGAACGGTAGTTCTGCTCCAGGCGAATGGTTTGCGCGCCGGGGAAGTCGTTCAGGAAGCGCTGGATGTTTTCCACCTGCGCCCCGCGCCAGCCGTAGATTGACTGGTCGTCATCGCCAACGATCATCACCTTGCCGGTGTCGCCCGCCAGCAGGCGGATCCACGCGTACTGAATGTTGTTGGTGTCCTGGAATTCGTCCACCAGAATGTTGGTGAAGCGCTCGCGGTAGTGCTGCAGGATGTGCGGCTTGTTGAGCCACAGCTCGTGCGCGCGCAGCAGCAGCTCGGCGAAGTCCACCAGCCCGGCGCGGTCGCACGCTTCCTGATAGGCCTTGTAGACGTTCTGCCAGGTCTGCTCGACCGGGTTGCCGAAGCTCTGAATATGGTGCGGGCGCAGCCCTTCGTCTTTTTGACCGTTGATGTACCACATCGCCTGACGCGGCGGCCACTGCTTCTCGTCGAGGTTCATGGCCTTGATCAGGCGCTTAAGCAGGCGCAGCTGGTCTTCGCTGTCGAGGATCTGGAAATCCTGCGGCAGGTTGGCATCCATGTGGTGCGCACGCAGCAGGCGGTGCGCCAGGCCGTGGAAAGTGCCGACCCACATGCCGCCCTGGCTGGTGCCCATCAGCTGCGCAATACGGTGGCGCATCTCCGCCGCCGCCTTGTTGGTGAACGTCACCGCCATAATGGAGTACGGCGAGCAGTTCTCCACGCTCTGCAGCCAGGCGATACGGTGAACCAGCACGCGCGTCTTGCCGCTGCCCGCTCCAGCCAGAACCAGCATGTTGGTGCGCGTTGCGGCAACCGCGTCACGCTGTTTGTCATTAAGGCTGTCGAGCAGGTAAGAAACGTCCATTGGCACCGTCACATAGTATTCAGGAACACAGCAAAACGCCCGGTGGCGCTTCGCTTACCGGGCCTACAACTGCAAAACCCTGGTAATTTATACAATATTACTGGTGATTATATCAGCGTCGTGAGGGATGCCAACCGCGAAATTT
>AGFT01091657.1_pt1 | contig 37597 bp, 28 predicted proteins | sample 305848 | NCBI WGS metagenome assembly AGFT01 (sample SAMN02954282, study PRJNA62043) | ant fungus garden metagenome | biome: terrestrial; feature: Atta colombica fungus garden; material: fungus garden; isolation source: Atta colombica fungus garden bottom | host: Atta colombica | place: Panama...
CAGGCCGATATCCAGCACGTCCACGCCCGCGTCCTGCAGCCCCTTCGCCAGCGCCAGCTTCAGTGACTCGCTGGTCAGACGCACGTCGCCGCCCAGCACGATGGTTTTTGGCTTTAAATATTCGCCGTACGCGCGGCCGATGCGCCACGCGATGTCTTCGTTCAGCTCTTCGCCCAGCTTGCCGCGGATATCGTAGGCTTTAAAACAGGTTAATTTTTCCATGATGACCCCTTTTTCAGGCAACAGTTGGCCCTGGCCACTAAATAGCCAAATTGATTTTTTTGTCATTCGTAGGCCCGGTAGGCGCAGCGCCACCGGGCATGATGCAGAGCGCTACACCCGGCCGTAGCGGTCCTGGAAGCGCACGATGTCGTCTTCTTCCAGATACGAGCCGGATCGCACCTCAATCAGGTCGAGCGGAATTTTCCCCGGGTTTTCGAGGCAGTGCGTCGCCCCCAGCGGAATGTAGATAGATTCGTTTTCACCGAGCAGCTTCACCTCGCCGTCGATGGTCACTTTTGCGGTCCCGGCCACCACCACCCAGTGCTCGGCGCGGTGGTGGTGCATCTGCACCGACAGCCCCTCGCCCGGCTTCACGGTGATGCGCTTCACCTGATAGCGTTCGCCCGCGTCGATGGAGTCGTATTTGCCCCACGGACGATAGACCTCGCGGTGAATGTGGTGCTCGTGGCGGCCGTCGGCCTTGATCTGCTCCACGACTTTCTTCACGTCCTGCACCGCGTTACGGTCAGCAATCAGCACGGCGTCTTTGGTCTGCACCACCACCAGATCCTTCACGCCCACCGTGGTCACCAGCCCGGATTCCGCATACACGTAGCTGTTCTCCGTTTTATGGCTGATCACATCACCATGGTGGACGTTACCCTCCGGGGTATGCGCGCTGATCTCCCACAGGGATGACCACGAGCCGACGTCGCTCCAGCCCGCGTCCATCGGCACCACCACCGCGTCGGCGGTGCGCTCCATCACGGCGTAGTCGATGGACTCCTCCGGGCAGGCGAGGAAGGATTTTTCGTCGACGCGGATAAAGTCGAGATCCGGGTCGGTCACGTTCATCGCGCGTTCGCAGGCGTTCAGGATATCCGGACGATACTTTTGCAGCTCTTCGAGGTAGCGCCCGGCGCTGAACAGGAACATGCCGCTGTTCCAGTAATATTCCCCGCTGCCAACGTAGGCCTGCGCGGTTTCCAGATTCGGTTTTTCGACGAACTGCGCGACGTCAAACGCCACGCTGTCGCCCTCGCCCGGCGTCACGTCGCCGCGGCGGATGTAGCCGTAGCCGGTTTCCGGGAGATCCGGCACGATGCCGAAGGTGACCAGCTTGCCGTTTTCGGCATACGGAATGGCCGCGCGCACCGCGTCGCGGAAGGCGTCTTCCTGCTGAATCACGTGGTCAGCGGCGAGCACCAGCATCAGCGGATCGCAGTCCGGGCTGCTGCGCTTTGCCGCCAGCGCCGCGAGGGCGATGGCCGGCGCGGTGTTTCGTCCGGCAGGCTCCAGAATGATATTTTCTGTGAGTTTGTTCAGCTGGCGCAGCTGCTCGGCAACGATAAAGCGGTGCTGTTCGTTACAAATCACCACCGGGCTTTCACACTCCACGCCGTGCAGACGGTTAACCGTCGTTTGCAGCATGGTGAGCTCCCCTTTCAGGCAGAGGAACTGTTTTGGATAGAGCACGCGGGACAGCGGCCACAACCGGCTACCAGAGCCTCCAGCCATCACGACCGGATACAGTTTGCTTTGACTCATGATTTATCCCCGTATATCTGCAATAAATTGGCTCAGCACGCTCTCTTTCTCGAGGGTGCGTTCGGCATATTCACGTGCCACCGTGTTCTCTTTTGGCATGGCAAGCGCCCGTTCGATCCCGGCCACCAGCGCGGAAACCGACTCCGGCTCCACGCAGACGGCGATCCCCGGATAGCTGTCGCACAGCTGGCCCAGCTCGGTCTCGGGTTCTGCCGTAATCACTGCGTTACCGCCCACGGCCAGAATGTTGGTCAGCTTGGACGGCAGTACCGCATCCGCCGCACCGCGCTTTTGCACCACCAGATGGCAGTCGCCCATCTTCAGCAGCGCGGGCAGCGCGTCATAGGACTGCAGCGGGAAGAATTTCACGTTGGTCAGGCCGCGCTCGCGCGCCATTTTTTCCAGTCGCGCCTTGCCGCCGCCCTGTCCGACGATCGCAAACGTCAGCGGGTGTGCGCTCAGCTGCTGCGCCGCCTCGATGACGCTCTCCAGCCCCTGCTTTTCGCCGATGTTGCCGGAGTAAAGAATGATTTTGTGCTCATCCGGCAGGCCGAGCCGCGCGCGGAGTTCGCGAGCGTCCTGCTCCGTTACGTCGCGAAAGCGCGCCACTTCGGACCAGTTCGGGAAGAAGATCACCTTCTGGGCCGCCACGCCCTTCTCCTGCGCCTTGTTCATCATCGAGCGCGAGATGGTCGAAACGTAGTCGACGTTGTGCAGCCCGCTGCGCTCGAAGGCGCTGGCGAGCTTCGCCACCCTGCCGCCCTTGCCTTTGCCCGCCATGCCCAGGCCGAGCATCGCGTCCACTTCATAATCCTGAATGTGCAGCAGGGTGCGCGCGCCGGAGAGCTTGCCCAGCAGGCGCATGCCCGGCGTGCAGAACAGCGTCGGCACCACGCCGATAATGCGGTCCGGCTTCCAGCGGCGCTGCGCCATCAGCGGGAAGAAGCTGCTGAGGGCAAAGCTGCCCAGGTGCAGCAGCCGCTTGAGCGTTGAAGGCTGCTTCGGCACGTACAGCGGGCAGCGCCAGACGGTGGCGGCCCCCTCCTCGCGGCGGTAGCGCCAGCTGGAGTAGCGCTCCCCAACCTTCCACTCCGGGTAGTACGGCGGCGCGGTAATGACCCGCACCTCGTGCCCCTGGCTCGCCATCCACTCCACCATTTCGCCGGTGTACTTGCCGATGCCGGTGAGCTCTGGCGAGTAGTTGATTCCATAAACGAGGATCTTCATAAGCCCGGCACCTCGGCCTGACGCTCCGCAAGGAAATACGCTCGACTGTTGTCGTGGACGTTCTCGCTTGCCAGCAGCACCTCTGGCGCCAGCCAGCGGTAGTCGTCATGCTGAGCATCAGGCAGACGCAGGTCTGCCTGAGTCACCTTCAGGCGGAACCCCAGCACGATGTAGTGCGTGGTGAACCCGATGCCTGAAAAGTTATCGTCATAGAAGTGCTGCCAGACCCCGTAAAACTGGCCCGCCGCCATCGGCAATTGAAGGCCCAGCTCCGCCAGGGTGAGACGCTCAAAGGCGTTTGCCAGCGTCTCATCCTTCTGCACGCGCCCGCCGGGCACGAACCAAAAGCCCTGTGCGGGACGGTTGGTTCGTTTTCCCAGCAGGAACTCGCCGCGTTCGTTCTCCACGATCAAATCAATCGAGATGAGCGGAGTGGAACGCACCACCGTGGCAAAATCTTCCTGACTTAAAAACATCGTTACCCCCGGAAGCGGTGCTGGTTTTCCAGGAACCACTGGTAGGTGCTGGCCAGCCCCTGCTCCAGCGATACCTCGTGATACCAGCCCAGCTGATGCAGACGGGTCACGTCCAGCAGCTTGCGCGGCGTGCCGTCCGGTTTCGTCGCGTCAAACACCACGCGGCCCCTGTAGCCCACCACCTGCGCGATGGTCTGCGCCAGCTCGCGAATGGTGCAGTCCACGCCGGTGCCGACGTTGATGTGCGACAGCATCGGCTCGGTGTTCTCCTGCCACACCTCGCGATCCAGCTCCATGACGTGAATGCTGGCCGCAGCCATGTCGTCCACGTGCAGGAACTCGCGCATCGGCGTGCCGCTGCCCCACACCACCACGTCCGGCGCGTTCTCGGCGGTCGCCTCGTGGAAGCGGCGCAGCAGCGCCGGGATCACGTGCGAGTTGCTCGGGTGAAAGTTGTCGTGCGGCCCGTACAGGTTGGTCGGCATCACCGAGCGATAGTCGCGGTTGTGCTGACGGTTGTAGGACTCGCACAGCTTGATCCCGGCAATCTTGGCAATCGCGTACGGCTCGTTGGTGGCTTCCAGCGTGCCCTGCAGCAGCTCGCTCTCGGCGATCGGCTGCTTCGCCATTTTCGGGTAAATGCAGGATGAGCCGAGGAACAGCAGCTTGTTCACGTTGTGCAGGTGCGCCGCGTGAATGATGTTGCTCTCGATCATCATGTTTTCGTAGATGAAATCCGCCGGGTAGGTGTTGTTGGCGACAATGCCGCCCACCTTCGCCGCCGCCAGATACACCTGGTCGATGCGTTCGTTGGCAAAAAAGTCCTGCACCGCTTTGCCGTCGAGCAGGTTCAGCTCGTCGCGCGTGCGGACAATCACCTCGACGTCGCCGCGCTGCTCCAGCTGGCGCACAATCGCCGAGCCCACCATGCCGCGGTGGCCGGCAACAAAAATACGTTGTTTGGTCATTCTCAGGACTCCAGCGCGATGGCAACCTCGTAGCCATGGGACTTCAGCAGGGAGTGTTTTTTCGCCGCTTCGAGATCTTTAGCCACCATCTCGGAAACCATCTCCTGCAGCGTGGTTTCCGGCTTCCAGCCCAGAACCTCGTGCGCTTTGGTTGGGTCGCCCAGCAGGGTTTCCACTTCGGCAGGACGGAAGTAGCGCGGGTCAACCTGAACGATCACGTCGCCCGGCTTCACGCCCGGCGCGTCGTGGCCGGTCACGGATACCACGATGCCTTTCTCATCCACGCCGGTGCCTTCAAAGCGCAGCTTGATGCCCAGCTGCGCCGCGGCCATTTCCACGAACTGGCGCACGGAGTACTGCACGCCGGTGGCGATCACGAAGTCTTCCGGCTTTTCCTGCTGCAGCATCATCCACTGCATTTTCACGTAGTCTTTCGCATGGCCCCAGTCGCGCAGGGAATCCATGTTGCCGAGGTGCAGGCAGGACTCCAGGCCCTGAGCGATGTTGGCGATCGCGCGGGTGATTTTGCGGGTGACGAAGGTTTCGCCGCGGCGCGGGGATTCGTGGTTGAACAGGATGCCGTTACAGGCGTACATGCCGTAGGATTCGCGATAGTTGACGGTGATCCAGTAGGCGTACAGTTTGGCAACCGCGTACGGAGAGCGCGGGTAGAACGGCGTGGTCTCTTTCTGTGGGATTTCCTGCACCAGGCCGTACAGCTCGGAGGTGGACGCCTGGTAGAAGCGGGTTTTCTTCTCGAGGCCGAGGAAGCGAATCGCTTCCAGCAGGCGCAGCGTGCCCATGGCATCAACGTCAGCGGTGTATTCCGGGGATTCGAAGGAGACGGCTACGTGGCTCATCGCGCCCAGGTTGTACACTTCATCCGGCTGCACTTCCTGCAGGATGCGGGTCAGGTTGGAGGTATCGGTCAGGTCGCCGTAGTGCAGGTGGAATTTCGGGTTGGCCGCGTGCGGATCCTGATAGATATGATCCACGCGCTCGGTGTTGAATGAAGACGCACGGCGCTTAATACCGTGAACTTCATACCCTTTTTCCAGCAGCAATTCTGCCAGGTAAGAACCATCCTGCCCGGTAACGCCGGTGATGAGAGCGACTTTAGACATGTTTATATTCCTCTGTACTTATCAAAGTTTTTCAGTTTCAACGCGTTCGCGTATCACCACTGCGGGGTTGCCACGGCAAACTTTATTTGCCGGTAGCGATTTAAAAACGCTGCTGCGGGCACCAATAACCGTGCCGTCGCCAACAGAAATTCCGGGTGCCACAAACACATCCGTTGCCAGCCAGCATTTTTCGCCAATCACAACAGGCGCGGCGGTAATATCAAAATGCGGGCTCATAAAGTCGTGGCTGCCGGTACACAAATAACACTTCTGTGACACCACCGAATTTGCGCCAATCGTAATCTCGCCAAGGGTATATAACACCGCGTCATCGCCTACCCAGGCATAATCCCCGAGGGTTAATTTCCACGGGTAGGTAATTTTTACCGACGGGCGAATGACTACGTTTTTTCCTATTTTTGCGCCAAACAGGCGCAGTAAAAATGCGCGCCAGCGGTACATTATCTGCGGCGACCAGGCAAATAACGTTGCCTGAACCGCCCACCACAGCTGCACCTTAATTCCGCCCGCGCCGCGAAAACCTTTCGGCACGGAGAATCCGTTTAATTCCTGCATTACGTTTCCTTATATCTCAGGCTTTGTTATATAAGGCTTTCGCTTTACCCGTTGTTTTCAGGCGTAAGCAATAAGAGAGCGCCGCCAATAATCCCGGCACGCGCAGTATTTTACGCTGCACGTTTTTTGCGTCCTGGCACAGTTCCAGATTATTCGAGGTTGACACACCGCCCATTGAAAATTCGGACACCAGCCCTTTAATTCGACGGAACGGATAGCCCGCCTTGTACAGGCTGGCGGTCAGCGCATAATCGGAAGAGACTTTATACTGCAAATCGTAAGGGTGTTTTTTCAGACCGTTTACCGGAAAGAAAATGGCCTGATGGCTCGCCGGCAGGCTGTGATAGATATACCAGCCCGGCTTTGCGCTCCGCAGCACCTTATTACCGTCGCCAAAATCGAGCAGCGCATCGCCAATATAGAGCGCCTCTTTTTTCTCGCGGGCCAGCTGGCGAACAAACAGCGCGACGTCGTCATGGAACACATCGCCCGAGTTAAGGAAGATGGCATAGTGCCCCTGCGCCATGGCAATGCCCTTGTTCATGGCATCGTAGATGCCTTTATCCTTCTCGCTGACGTAGCGTAAGTTGAACTCCCCGTTGAGTTTTTCCAGAAACTCTGCGGTGCCGTCGTTCGAGCCGCCGTCGACCACGATCCACTCAAAGGTGATGCTCGGGTCGCGCGCCAGGTTGCGCAGGGATCGCCAGGTTTTTACCACGCCTTCGTAGTTGCGAAAGGCGACGGTAACCACGCTAAGAAACATAAATCACCTCATTTCGTCATACGCGCGTAATATTGAGCGCCTTGCGCAAAATAAACGGACAGACAATTAAGAATGCATATTCCGGGCTAAATATTGACCCGGTAAAAAACAGCGACACCGGCGTAAAAAGATAAAGTTGTACGCGGAAGTTTTGGTTATCACCAAACGCGTTAATCATCATTTTGAAAACTTTAAACAGATACCAGATCGTCAACAGTATCGCGAACCATGAAAAATAAATAATCAGCAGATACAGGCCATTGTCTATGGTTTTTCCGACGTCCGCACCGTTAAAGATTCCGAATGATGCAACATATTCGTAAAGTGAGCCGAATCTTACTACGCCATCAATATGGGTTAAGGAATAACCCACCATCACCAGCGGACCGATGATGCGATAATAAGATGATGACCCTTCCGTTCCCAAATCACCCAGACGTTCTGAGATGTACGGGAAGGCAAATATCACGCCAACTAAAAATACCGTCAGAGAGATAATCGCCAGCGGCAGCTTTTTCTTAATCGCGTCTTTGTTAAGGTACTGAAAGGCCCACTCCAGCAGGTAAAACAGGATAAATGTCATTACCCCGGAGAACGATCCTGACAGAACAATTCCTGCAAGAATCATAGCATCGGTCTTAGGGGTTTTGATACCAAACTGTTTGATGCTGAGCCAAATTGAGATTAACGCCAGAGCGAAGAACGCCGGTTCAAAATAAAGCGCCGTGGTACGCTTCCCGCCAAACTTAATGAAGTTCAGTACATAGCTGTTACTGTATATAAGATATTTCGAAATTATTTCCATCAGGCTGCTGCCGCCGGTCAAAATAATTTGCGCCATCTCCATGGCGGCAAGCATAACAATTAGCCCGACGACAATATAAAAGAACCTGAGGATTTTCCGATAATTGTGCGGAGAAATTGTTTTAAAGCGAATACTCCACACCATGCCGATAATAATCACGATATAGACAAACAGCATGGTGGAAGTGACGTATTTGCTGGCATCCAGCGACTGGCCAAAGACGTAGTTAAACGCCGTCAGGCCAAACCCCAGCCCCAGCGCGATCATCAGCTTCTTGAGGCTGATTTTCTCAACGTAGAGTAAAAGCAGCACCGGCAGGAAGGTCACGATGGTAATCGGGAAGCTTTCCCCCAGCTGGGCAATTTTGACGTTAACCAGCAGGTAGATCAGCGGCAGCAGCAGATAGCTACAGATTCTGATAGAACGAGACATACTCCTCCAGCATCTGTTGTCCACTGTAGGCCTTGCGGCTGCGGTTGCGGAACGATTCCAGGTCAGTGCCAAAAACGATCTTAGCAATCTGCGCCTTCGGCATCTGCACCAGCGGCAGCACCTCGCTTTCCGCGAAGGTTTTACCGCCCGATTTTTCCAGCACCTCGCGCGCCGCGTCGCTGTGGGTCGCAATCACCGGCACGCCGATGGAGAGCGCTTCGCAGAGGATCAGCGGGTAGTTGTCCACGCGCGAGCTGAACACCAGCGCGTCCATTTCGTTCAGGGCGCTCATCAGCTTGCGCTTGTCGGTTTCAAACCCGTGGTTCACCACGTTGGCCCCGTCGAACGGCGAAAATTTGCCGAAGGTGTGCAGCTCAACCTTGTCGCCGAGCGCCATGATGTCGCGCACCAGCTGCTGGTTGGTTTTACCGTCGTAGCGCAGGTCGTGCGCCACCACGGCGATTTTCGGCCTGCCCGCGGTCTGCGCCACCGGCGTGAGCTCCGCCAGAATCTCTTCCGTCGCCACGTCGATGCCGTTATTGATGATTTTGCAGCGCCCTGCCCCGTACAGGCTGTTGAAGGCGTCCGCCACGTGCTGGCTCGGAGAGATAAAGGTGCAGCCGAGCGAAAGCATCTCGCGGAACAGCTGGCGCTTGCCGGCCACCAGCTGATGGGCGCGATCCACCTTCACCGGCGGATAGTTGCTGAGCGTCGGGCATTTCCGGCAGTTATCTTTCCAGCCTTCGCAGCCGTCGGTAAAGGCGCAGCGCCCGGTCACGCTCCAGTGGTCGTGCAGCGTCCAGACGAAGCGGGTATCCGGCTTGTGCGCCAGCACGTTTTCGCAGAACGACACCACCTCCTCCAGATTCAGCCAGTAGCTGTGCAGCACGTGGAAGTGCAGCACGACCGGGCCGCTGGTGCGGGTGACGGTGCGGTAAAGGTTGTTGAGGTTGCCAAACAGATCGCGGTTGAACAGGCGAAACAGGGCAATGTTAGCCATTGAGGTCAGGCGCGGCGTCTGCTTTACGACGTGCGGATAGCTGTCGTGGCTGACGCTTTTCCTGCCGCCCTTGCCGTAGCCGTAGACAAAGCGCGACTGAAGTCCCTTTTGCAGCGCGCGCTGGTGGAGATCCAGCGCCACGCCTGCCGCACCGCCTTCTGCGAGGCGGACGTTAAATTGCAGAATGTTCATTTAATCACCTTCACGCGGGCCTTCTCGCCCACCACCAGCGCGTTGTCGGGAACGCTGTCCAGCACCACGCTGCCTGCGCCAATCGTCACGTTATTGCCGATCGCGATGTCGCCAATCATCACCACGTTCGCCCCCAGCTCGACGTTGTTGCCAATCACCGGACAGGCCAGGCTGTCCGGCCCGCGGTTGCCGATGGTCACGGCGTGGCGAATGGTGAAGTCATCCCCCGCGACGACAAACTTGTTGATGACGACGGCATAGCCGTGGTGAATGGTGAAGCGGCGGCCGATGGTGGCGGCGGCCTGAATCTCATAGCCCAAAATGCACTCGGTGACGATGCGGTACAGCACCAGCACCGGCGCGGCCCAAATGTTGTTCAGCACGTTTTTCTTGCGCCATACGGAGCAAAAGTGCGCGATGCGGTAGGCCAGAACCATGCAGCACGGGCGCAGGCTCCAGCTATTTGCGCGGCAATCTTCCAGAAACATTATTTCCCCCGAAGCCCGTCGGCCAGGCGCTTGCCGTTGCGCACGGAAAACAGCGTCAGCAGCGTGCGCCAGTTCATGCGCTTGTTGCGGATCTGATAGAGGGTGAAGAGCTGATATTTACGGCTGGCGCGGTCGAACTTGTCCTTGTGCTTGCGGTAAAAGTGGAAGTAGCCGGAGAACTTTTTCGGCGACGAGGTGATCTGCATCTCCCCGTGGTTGATGTGCAGGATCTGCGTGGCTTCCTCCACCTTCCACGGCTCGCCGTACTCCACCACCATGCGCAGGAAGATGTCGTAATCCTGCGCCGCCTTCAGCTCGGTATCGAACAGGCACTCCTTAAACCGCCACGCCCAGGTAAAGACCTGATTGCCAATAATGTTGCGCTTGTAGAACAGGCGGCGGGAGTATGGCGATTTCGGATACAGCGGCAGGGTCGCCGGCTGGGAATACACCTCGCCCTGGCAGACGTAGTCGTTGGCGTATAAAAACGCGTGCGTCACCAGCTGCGCCTTGTGCGACAGGAAGATCGACAGGCGGTTTGGCGTCCATTCGTCGTCATCGTCGATGCCGGTCAGGTACTGGCCCTTCGCCTGCATAATCGCCTGGTTGCGCACCGCGCACGCGCCGGAGTTAATGGCGTTGTGCGTATACATCACGCGCGGGTCGCTGAGGTCGGCGACGAATTGTTGCAGCTGTTCGAAGGACGATGAACAGTCGTCGACGATAATCAGCTCCCAGTTATCGTAATCCTGACGCAGCACCGACTTGATAGCGCGGATCGCCAGCTGCTGACGGTTCCATGTCGGCATGTAGATCGAAATTAAAGGGCGTTGTGTGTTCATAAATTCCCCCTACTCCCCACCCCTCACCCCGGCCCTCTCCCCAGAGGGGAGAGGGAGAAAGACCGCACCGAGCAGTCCCCTCTCCCCAAAGGGGAGAGGGAGAAAGACCGCACCAGGCAGTCCCCTCTCCCCTCTGGGGAGAGGGTTAGGGTGAGGGGGTGTGGGGTATTTTGTTATTTGCTGTCAGACTTATATTCGTACTCGTAATACCCGTAATCCTGATACCCGGTCGCGCGGCGGAAGATGGAGTTCAGGATCACCCCTTTCACCTCGATGCCGTTTTGCTCGAAGCGGCTGAGGCTGGTCTCCACTTCCTTCAGGGTGTTCACCGCATAGCGCGCCACCATCAGCGTGGTGCCCGCATGGCGGCCCACGACGGCGGCATCGGTCACGGCCAGGATTGGCGGGGTATCGATCAGCACCAGGTCATAATGTTTGCTCGCCCACTCAATCAGCTGCGTGAAGCGCTCGCTCATCAGCAGTTCGGACGGGTTCGGCGGCACCTGGCCCCGCGGGATCAGGTCGAACTTAGGAATCGAGGTTGGCTTGGCGCTTTCGCTGATTTCCCCTTTGCCGAGCAGGATTTCCGACAGGCCGTTAACGTTGTTGGTGCCCAGCAGCTCGTGGGTATAGCCCTTACGCATATCGCAGTCGATCAGCAGCACGCGCTTGTTGGTCTGGCTCACCACCGCCGCCAGGTTGGCGCAGACGAAGGTTTTACCAATCGACGGGCTGACGCCGGTCATCATCAGCACGTTATTTTTGGCCTGCATCATGGCGAAGTGCAGGCTGGTACGCAGGCTGCGCACCGCCTCAATCGCCAGGTCGGTCGGGTTACCCACGGCAAGGAGCTGGCTCTGCTTGTAGCGCTTAACGCCCTTCACGGTCTTCACGCTGTCGCGCGACTTCTGCCACTCGGACAGCGGAATGCTGGCGTACACGCTGATGCCGTTCTCTTCCAGCACCTGCGGGCTTTCGATACCGCGGTTGAACAGGGAGCGCAGCAGCACGCCGACGATGGAGAGCATCAGGCCGAGAATAATGCTGCCGAAAATAATCAGCGCTTTCTTCGGCTTCAGCACGCCGGGCTGGGTGATGGCCGGGTCGACGATACGCACGTCGCCAACGGTGCTGGCCTCGGTGATCTTCAGCTCCTGCTGCTTGTTCAGCAGCTGCATATAAACCTGCTGGCCGGACTCAACGTCGCGCGTCAGGCGAACGATCTCCTGCTGCGTTTTCGGCATGGCGGTCACGCGGTTGTTAAGCTTTGATTTCTCTTCTTCCAGCGTGCGGCGTTTTTCCAGCAGCGTGCGGTAGGCCGGGTGGCGCTTGGTATAAAGCTTGGAGATCTCCGCTTCCTTAAAGGTCAGCTCGTTCAGCTGGGCGTCGATGTTGACCATCGAGTCGAGAACAGACTTCGCTTCCAGCGGCAGGTCAACGGAGTCTTTATCCTGACGGTAGGCGTTCAGCTTGTTTTCGGCGTCGTCCAGGCGGGCGCGCACTTCCGGGAGCTGCTTGCCGAGGAAGGCCAGGCTTTTCGCGGCTTCGGCCGACTTGCGCTCAACGTTTTGCTCGAGGTAGTTGCGGGTGATGCTGTTGAGGATGTCGCGGATCTGATCCTTATCTTCCCCGGTAAAGGTCATGCTCAGCACGCCGGTGTCTTTACCGTTTTCCGTCACGGTCAGGTTGTTTTGCAGGTTGTTGATCATCCCGAGCGTGGAGAATTTGGTGACGGTAAACTCGCCGCCCTCCTGCGCGTGGATCGCGCTGACCCGCATGCTCACGCCGTCCTTGGTGAGCATCTGCCCGACCTCACCGCGCGCGCTAAAGCCCGCGTCGCTGGTCAGCTGGTACTGGGTTGGCCCCAGCACGGTGAGGGTGAAGGTCTGGTCGCCTGCCCCTTTCGGCAGCACGAAGTCGCTCACTTTGACCGTGTCGTTGCTGCGCCCCATGAGCCTGTCCCAGCCCGCGCCGAAGATCGGGAAGGTGTTTTTGGTGACGGAGATATCCAGCCCCAGATCGTGAACCGTTTTTCCCAGCACCAGGCGCGACTGGATCAGCTGAATCTCAGCGTCCGACGCGGGCGGCTTGTTCGCCAGCGCGGAGCCAATGTCCTGCACCAGCGAGTTGCCGGTGTTTTGTTCGATTTGCACCAGCGCGTCGGCGCTGTAGATCGGGGTGGCGAAAAGCGTATAGACCACCGCCGCGGCGGCAAATACGGCGGTGATCCCAAGCACCCACCACTTCGCTTCGACCACGGTGCCGACCAGGCGGCCAATGTCGATTTCATCACTGCCCGACGTCGGGGCGGCAGAAGGTTTTGTTTTTTCTGTCATTGTTATCCCTGCTGAACTTTCAGTGCCTGCGCCCACTGTTGGGCAGACTGGTCAAGTAAGGTGTATACCGCCTCAAACGCCTCGCGGCTCTTGCGATACGGATCGGGAATTTCGCGCTCGCCGTCCCAGTGGCCAAACAGCATCACCTTGCCGCGCATCTCGGGTGCGATATCGCAGAGCGCGTGAATGTGGCGTTTTTCCATCGCGAGGATCAGGTCATATTCCCGACACATCCGGCCGGTGACCTGGCGGGCAACGTGCCCGTCGAGGGAGAGGTGATGATCCAGCGCAACGTGTGAGGCGCGTTCGTCGGCGCCTTTGCCGACCAGCGCGCCCAGCCCCGCGGAGTCGACCGTTAACGCAGGCTGGTACTGCTTCAGCAGACGTTCAGCCGTTGGGGAACGGCAAATGTTCCCCACGCATACCACCAAAATTTTGTTAAACATCGCGGCTTACCAGGTGTGAATGTCGCGCGCCGTATCCGTCATGTAGCGAACGCCACTGATGGTTGGCAGCAACTGGTTGATCAGGCGGTTCCAGCGGGCAACCGGCGCGGTAGTGACGTACACCACGTCGTAAGGCTGGAGGCGGAACGAGGTTGCCATCACCAGCGAGGTGGCGTCGGACATATCGAGCTGGTAAATGTTGGCAATCTTGCCTTTGCTGCTGGCGTCGTCCTTCAGCGGGCGGATCACGAAGATGCCGCTGGCGTTGGAGGAGGTCAGGTCGATGCCTTCCGCATTGCCCAGCGCTTCGGTCAGGGTCATGCCGCTGAAGTCCATCTTGAGCGTGCTCTGCTTCTTCACTTCGCCCATCACGAACACTTTCAGGTCGTCGTTACGCGGCACGTAGAGAATGTCGCCCGGATACAGCAGGCGGTTTTGCGTCAGATCGCCGTTTTGCATCAGCGCCTGCAGCGAGATGCGCTGCTCTTTGCCGTTGTGCGTCAGCACCACGTTGCGCCAGTCGGCACCGTCGGTCAGGCCGCCGGCGGAGTTAATGGCGTCCAGCACGGTCAGCGGCACGTTGGTGATGGCCTGCTGGCCGGACTTGTTCACCTGGCCGGAGATGTAGGCTTTCTGCGAGCGGAACGCGGCGATATTAACGTCTACCTGCGGGTCGGCGATGTACTGCGCTAAGCGGCCGGTAATATCACTACGGATCTCGGCAAGCGTTTTACCTGCCACGTGCACTTTGCCAATGTACGGGTAGAACATCGTCCCGTCAGACTGCACCCAGTTACCGGTATCGCTTGAGCTGCGGTACTGGCCCGCTGGCGTGGTGAGCTCCGGGTGGTCCCAGACGGTGACGTTAATGACGTCACCCGGCCCGACGCGATACTGGTAGGCGGCGATTTCCTGGTCGAGGGACATATTCGGCTGCGCAACGTTTGGACGCGGGCGTAATTGTTCTACCAGACGCGGGGTTAATGGATAAACATTCACCATTTTGTCGAGGTCGAAATCAGCATCCTGCTGTTTAATCACATCCTTTCCCATCGTCGACATATTGCTGCCGGGAAACACCGTGCAACCACTCATCAAGGTCACAGACACCAATAATGGCATCAATTTCATTTTGGATTTCATCATTGATTATTTATCACTTTGGCAGAGTAATTATCCTGTGCAAATTAATAAGCGCGGATCGTTATGTCATTCAGAATGCAGTTAACGTGAAAGAAATATAACTGGCATCAGTCCTAAAAAAAGCTTATTCATCCATTGGCTATTGACAGAATAATTGAGGCTGACTAACACGCTTTCGGGCACGCTACCGCCCTTGGCTTTCAGTTACCAATCCACTGACTAAACAATGTGTTATGGATAAACTTCCTCTCGGATGAGGTCTTTTGAAAAATAGTCCAGCGACGTTTGCCGTCAGCTGAAAATGAATAACCTTCTCGTCAGACCGAAACAATAATAGCAACTCGGAAATTTAACATTTGATGCTGGAATAATTGTTGCAGCTAACCTAATAGCAGGCAAGGAGACAACCGTCCTAATATTGGTTTTTAAGAATAATATTAAGCGCAAGTTTTTACTGTTTTAGGATTTTCTTTATATTGACAAAATATTATCAAAAGCCCTTACCTGCGATATTTCCTAAATACGTGACTATTTAATATATTCTGCGCAACTGGCTTATTTACAGACGCATTATTTGACGATCTTATATCCCGGCAGTATTAAGAGAAATCTCAGCATGGCATTGCATTTTTCCCGCATATTATCCATGATCGAAGTGTGACATTGGTCATATAACAGAAGGTATTGCTATTACTATGGAATGGATTGCCGATCCATCAATCTGGGCCGGGCTGGTTACGCTGGTGGTTCTTGAATTAGTCCTCGGTATCGATAACCTGGTGTTTATCGCTATCCTGGCGGAAAAGCTGCCCCCTTCGCAGCGCGACCGCGCGCGCGTCACTGGCCTGCTGCTGGCGATGGTGATGCGCCTGCTGCTGCTGGCGTCAATCTCGTGGCTGGTGACGCTAACGAAGCCCCTCTTTACCGTGTATAGCCTGAGCTTTAGCGCGCGGGATCTGATCATGCTGTTCGGCGGGCTGTTCCTGCTGTTCAAAGCCACGGTGGAGCTCAACGAGCGGCTGGAGGGCAAGGACAGCGAAAACCCGACCCAGCGCCGGGGGGCAAAATTCTGGCCGGTGGTGGCGCAGATCGTGGTGCTGGATGCCGTCTTCTCGCTGGACTCGGTGATCACCGCCGTCGGGATGGTGGACCATCTCGCGGTGATGATGGCCGCCGTGATTATCGCCATCACGCTGATGGTGATGGCCAGCAAGGCGCTGACGCGCTTCGTGAACAGCCACCCGACCATCGTCATCCTCTGCCTGAGCTTCCTGTTGATGATCGGCTTTAGCCTGGTGGCCGACGGGTTCGGCTTCTATATCCCGAAAGGCTATCTGTACGCGGCGATTGGCTTCTCGGTGATTATCGAGGCGTTAAACCAGCTGGCGATTTTCAACCGTCGCCGCTTCCTCTCCGCCAACCAGACCCTGCGCCAGCGCACCGCCGACACGGTGCTGCGTCTCCTGAGCGGGAAAAAGGAGGACGCCGAGCTGGACGCAGAGTCCTCGGCGATGCTTGCCGATCACAGCGACGGGCAGATTTTTGACCCGCAGGAGCGGCGAATGATTGAGCGCGTGCTGAACCTTAACCAGCGCTCGGTCAGCAGCATCATGACCTCGCGCCACGACATCGAGCATATCGACCTGACGGCGCCCGAAGAGCACGTCCGCGCCCTGCTGGACAAAAACCAGCACACCCGCGTGGTGGTCACCGGCGGTGAAGAGGAGGAGGAGCTGCTGGGCGTGGTGCACGTGATCGACCTGCTGCAGCAGCAGCTTCACGGCGAGCCGCTCAACCTGCGCGCGCTGGTGCGCCAGCCGCTGGTGTTCCCGGAGGGGCTGCCGCTGCTCTCCGCGCTGGAGCAGTTCCGCAACGCGCGCACCCACTTTGCGTTCGTGGTGGATGAATTTGGCTCCGTGGAGGGGCTGGTAACGCTCAGCGACGTGATGGAGACCATCGCCGGGAATCTGCCGAACGAGGTGGATGAGATCGACGCCCGCCACGATATCCAGAAGAACGCTGACGGCAGCTGGACGGCAAACGGCCATATGCCGCTCGAAGATCTGGTGCAGTTTGTCCCGCTGCCGCTTGATGAAAAGCGCGAGTACCACACCATCGCCGGGCTGCTGATGGAGTACCTGCAGCGCATTCCCGCGCCGGGCGAAGAGGTTCAGGTGGGGGATTACATGATCAAGACGCTGCAGGTTGAAAGCCACCGCGTGCAGAAGGTACAGCTTATCCCACTGCGCGGCGAGGATGACCTGGATTATGAGGTGTAGATAAAAGCAAAACGGCAACTCCGTTGCCGTTTTTAATGTTTGCTCGCTCTCCCCGTGGGCTGAGGAATCCCCACAAATTTCAGACTGGCACAGAATACTCCCTCTCCATTCAGGGAGAGGGCTGGGGTGAGGGGGAACATACGGCTGTGGTGGCAATTCCGTTCACTTTACGAGCCTTGCTACTCTTAAATCACGTTACTTGTGAACGTGTGAAGGGGGCTCGCCGCCGCCCCCTTCACAATCCCGGCTCCCGGCAAAGAAAATCGCCGCTTCGCGGTGCCTTCGGCTTATTCCCTTCGGCTATCGGGTCGGGCGTGATCCTACATCCATGTAGGTCACGCCCTCTCGGCGCATCCGTGCGCCTCGCCCCGGCCTACGGTCAACGCCTCAGCGATTTTCAGCCGGACCAGGGGACCGCTGTAAGTCTTTTATTATCCTGTAATTTTTTCATTGCTTTAAGAGCAAAAAATTACTGGGGAACCCTCTCCCCGTGTGAGAGGGCTGGGGTGAGGGCATCAGGCCGCACATCCCACCCGGCATCCGCACTATCAAAGCTTATCCAGCAGCTTCTTCACGTCCTTGCCGTTCTGCGAATCCTTGTTGCGATCCGCCCAGTCGTTCAGGCGACGTTTTGCCTCATCCTGCAGATGCTTACGCAGGATCTGATCGACCTGCAGGCCGTAGTTCAGCGCCTGCCATTTACCGTACACGGTGAGCGGAACCGGCGTGACCTTGAGGAAATCAATCAGCTCGCTTTCCCCTTCCCAGCCCGAGAGCACGCGAACGTTAAAGCGGGTGTCCGCCGTCTCCTTCACCAGATCCATCGTGCCTGAACCTGTCAACGCCAGCAGAGAGGAGGTGCCCTGCATACCGTCCAGGGACAGCTGCCCGTTGTTCAGCGTCAGGTCGGTGCTGAAGCTGTCGAGCCGCGTGGCGCTGTCGTAATTCTCCTGCGCCTTCACGTTGCTGCTGCGCTCTACCGCCTGCTGCACCAGCTGCTGGAAATTAAGCCCTTCCATGCGGGTATCTTTCAGCGCGACGTGCGCCTGGCCCTGCCAGCTGCGGCGGAAGGCCTCGGCGTCGATTTTGGTGCCCGAGAAGTCACCCGCCAGCGACATTTTCCCCGTCAGCGCAATCGGATAGTTGAAGGCGTTGAGGATCGTGCCAATCTCTACGTTTTCAAGGCGCGGCTTGAACTCGGCGCTGGCGGTGTCGGTGCGCACGTCGAGGGTGCCGGGCAGCGAGATGTTACCCGCCCCCATCTTGCCCGCCAGCTCGGAAATCACCAGCAGGCCGCCGTGGTTAAACAGCTGGCCGCTGACGTCGGTGAAGTCGATGCCGCGCCAGCGCACGCTGTTGGCTTTCAGCAGAATATCCGCGGTAAAGCTGCGCAGCCCGTTGTAGTCAGGCTGGTCAAGATTCGAAGAGATCACCGGACGCGACTGCGCCACCGGGGCTTGCCCCGCCTGCCCGCCGTCGCCCGCCGCGGCGCTATCCGGCTCGGGCGGCAGCAGATTCTCCAGGTTCAGCTTGTCGAACTGGAGATCGAAGACCCATTTGGGGTTATCGGCGAGCGTGACGCTGGCCTTCCCTTTCAGGCTGCTGTCGTTGGCCTGCAGGTTGAGCGTGTCCAGCTCCAGCTGCTTTTGCTCTTCATGCCACACGGCCTGAAGCGTTCCCTGTCCGGTAATGCCCTTGGCTGGCAGGTCCGCTCCGGTCAGCTGCCAGTTCATCTGTTGGATGTCCGCCATCAGGCGATGCGGATAATCAGAGGCGTTGATGTTGGCGTTCAGGGATAAGGTCAGGTCGCGCTGGTCGCGGTTAATCCGGCCAGAAAAATCGAGCGTGCCGACGTGGTTGGCGTCCTGGTCCATTTTCAGATTGATGTTGCGAACGGTCACCTGCTCGTCGCTTTCGTGCTGGAAGACCAGCACGCTGTCGGCCACCTTGAGGGTCGCGATATCAAACGACCAGCCGGTGTCGGACGGCACGTCGGGGAGCGTATTTTCCCGCGGCGCGACCGGTGCGTCCGGCTGGCGAACGGCTTCCGTCTGCGGCGTAAGCTGGATCACCGCCCCTTTCAGCATCACCTGGTTGACCTGAAGCTGATGGGAAAAGAGCGGGATAAGCGCCACGTCAAGGCGCATGTTGTCTGCCGCCACGATCGGCTGAGACGCCCCCGGCGCGGTCAACGACATGCGGCCAGAAAGAATGCTGAGCTGGGGCCAAACGTGCCAGCGCAGCGGCCCGTCGAGCTTAAGTTGGTAACCGCTGCGCGCCTCAACCTGCCGCACCATATAGGTGCGGAAGTCGTTTGGGTTTACCAGCAGAACCAACGCTGAAAGGCCAGCCACCAGCACCACCAGCAAAATCATCAGCGTTGTCAGAACTCTTCTCATGGCATCCTCAATGGACTAGCAATCAGTCTTTATCAATACGACTGGCAACCGCACCCTGCTGGTCGCGGTATTTTGCGTCCTGGCGGCGGTTGTAAGGACGATCCGCCGGGCCGGTCAGCGGTTCAAAGCTGAGCGCGCCAATCATCATGCCCGGGCGCAGCGCCAGCGGCAGTTTACCGGCGTTGAAAAACTCCAGCACAATGCGTCCTGACCAGCCCGGATCGATACGGTGCGCGGTCACATGAACCATCAGCCCCAGGCGCGCCAGCGAGGAGCGCCCGTCAAGCCAGCCCACCAGGTCGGCAGGCAGCGTGACCGACTCAAAGGTCACGGCCAGCGCCAGTTCGCCGGGATGAAGATAAAATGCCTCACCGTCTTCAAGCACAATTTCGTCGCTCATCACGCGGTCGAGCGCGGCGCTGACTTCATCTTTCGGCCCGCTCAGGTCGATAAACGGCGCGGTATGGCCGCTGAAGGTGCGGAATTTATTGCCCAGACGCACGTCGACGGTGACGCCGTTAATGCGCTCCACCGGCGGACGCGGGGTAATAGACAGGCGGCCTTCATCCAGCCAGGCTTCTATATCGCGGTCACAAAGACGCATGGCACTCTCTCCTTTCGTGCATCGCGCCCTGACGCCGGACAGGCTCAGGGCAAAACCAGGTTATCTCTGAACGGTACACAATTCGCACGGCTTATTCAAAAAACTGGCTGATTTTCGCTTTTAAGATATCAATGGCAATACGGTTTTTGCCGCCACGAGGGACGATAATATCGGCATATTGCTTAGAAGGGTCAATAAATTGCAGGAACATCGGACGCACGGTTTTTTGATACTGCGCCATCACGGAGTCCATCGAACGGCCGCGCTCGTTAACGTCGCGTTTGATACGGCGCATCAGGCAGATATCCAGCGGCGTATCGACGAAGATCGAGAAGTTCATGGATTCACGCAGGCGCGCGTCGGTCAGCAGCAGGATGCCTTCCAGAATAATGACCTTCTTCGGCTCGATGCGAACGGTCTCCTTGAGGCGGGTGTGCTCCACGTAGCTGTAAACCGGCAGCTCAATGGCCTGGCCGCTTTTCAGCGCTTCTAAATGCTGGAACAGCAGGCTGTGATCCATCGCGTTCGGATGGTCATAGTTGGTTTTAACGCGCTCTTCCATCGAAAGATGAGACTGGTCTTTGTAATAGCAGTCTTCGGGTATGACGCCGATATGCTCATCACCAACTTGTTCGCGCAGTTCGCGATAAAGCGTACTGGCAATAAGACTTTTACCTGAAGCTGATGCGCCGGCGATGCCTATGATGACGCACTGATGAGACTTATCAGTCATAAATTTAGCGACCTGATTGACCTGGATGTTAAGGAAGGACGACGCCGTAGCGTCAAACGCGGCAATTATAGGGATTTCGCCTGCGCGATACCAGTCGAATGCGCAGGTATTGCGAGAGGGGCTGCAAAGTCGTTTTTCGCTCCCTGAACGAAATTTTTACGCCTGTTTTTTCAGCAGCGAGGATGAATTTTTAGCAGAGTAACTCTTTAATAAGTCTATGATGTCAAATTATGAGCAGTCGGCATAGGAATTGTAAATTGTTTGTACTAGCATAAACCCCAATCTCACTTTCACGCGTCCGGATTTCGTTCCTGACGGCATGACGTCCCTGGATAACGCGGTAATGAATAAACAACACCAGCGGGTTTTGGTTACCTCCTCACATCCTTTACTGCGACTTGTCTGTCTGGGTCTGGTCACCTTCATTTTTACCCTTTTCTCGCTCGAGCTCTCCCGCTTCGGCACCCTTCTGGCGCCGCTGTGGTTCCCCACGTCCATTATGATGGTGGCGTTTTACCGTCACGCGGGCAAAATGTGGCCCGGCATTGCCCTGGCCTGCTCCTTTGGCAACGTGCTTGCCTCGTGGATGCTCTTTTCGTGGGAATCGATAAGCCTCATCTACACGGTCATTAACGTCATCGAGGCCTGCATCGGCGCGCTGCTGCTGCGCAGGCTCCTCCCCTGGTATAACCCGCTGCAAAACCTTAACGACTGGGTGCGGCTGGCCATCGGCAGCGCCATCGTGCCGCCAGTCGCGGGCGGCATAATGGTTCACCTGCTGGTGCCCAGCGACGAACCCCTGCGCCACTTTCTCGTCTGGGTCCTGTCAGAGTCCGTCGGCGCGCTGGCGCTGGTGCCGTTAGGGCTGCTGTTCAAGCCGCACTACCTGCAGCGCCACCGCAATCCCCAGCTGCTGCTGGAGACGCTGGCAACCATGGCGATCACCCTGGCGCTGAGCTGGGTGTCCATTCTGTGGCTGCCTTGGCCGTTTACCTGCATTATCGTTCTGCTGATGTGGAGCGCGGTGCGCTTGCCGCGCATGGAAGCCTTCCTGATCTTTCTGATGACGGTCATGATGGTTTCGCTGATGATGGCGCACGCCCCCAACCTCCTGACATCGCAGCACCCCAGCGCGATGCTTAACGCGCCGTGGCTGCCGTTTTTGATGATGCTGCTCCCGGCAAACGTCATGACCATGGTGATGTACGCCTTCCGCGCCGAGCGCAAACACATCACCGAGAGCGAAGAGCGCTTTCGTAACGCGATGGAATATTCCGCCATCGGGATGGCGCTGGTGGGAACGGAAGGCCAGTGGCTGCAGGCGAACAAAGCGCTGTGTCAATTCCTCGGCTACAGCCAGTCGGAGCTGCAGTCGCTCACGTTCCAGCAGCTGACCTGTCCGGAGGATCTCAACACGGATCTGGACCAGCTCGAGCAGCTGGTTAACGGCGATATCAACACCTATACCATGGAAAAACGCTACTACACCCGCAGCGGAGAAGTGGTGTGGGCGCTGCTGGCCGTCTCCCTGGTCCGCCACGCGGACGGCTCGCCGCTCTACTTTATCGCCCAGATCGAAGACATCAACGATCTCAAGCAGACGGAATGGGTCAACAAGCGGCTGATGGAGCGTATCACGCTTGCCAACGAGGCGGGCGGCATCGGCATCTGGGAGTGGGACTTAGCGCCGGACGTTATCAGCTGGGATAAGCGGATGTTTGAGCTGTACGACATTCCGCCGCACATCAAGCCGACGTGGCAGCTGTGGCACGATGCCGTCGTGCCGGAAGATCGCGAGCACGCCGAGCGGGTTATTCGCGACTCGCTGACGGCGAGGCAGCCGTTTAAGCTTGAGTTTCGCATTCGGGTCAAAGAGGGCGTACGCCATATCCGCTCGCTGGCGAACCGGGTGTTGAGCAAAGACGGCGACGTGGAGCGCCTGCTCGGCATCAATATGGACATGACCGAGGTGAAGCAGCTCAACGAAGCGCTGTTCCAGGAAAAAGAGCGTCTGCATATTACCCTCGACTCCATCGGCGAAGCGGTGCTGTGCACGGATATCGACATGAACGTCACCTTTATGAACCCGGTGGCGGAAAAAATGAGCGGCTGGCCGCAGGACGAAGCCATCGGCCAGCCGCTCCTCAAGGTGCTGCACATCACCTTCGGGGTGAAAGGCCCGGTCATGGAGAACATCCACAGCGGCGATATGTCGCGTGCGAATATGGAACAGGATCTGGTGCTTAACTGCCGCCACGGGGGCAGCTTCGACATTCACTACAGCATTACCCCGCTGAGCACTCTGGACGGGCACAACATCGGATCGGTGCTGGTCATTCAGGACGTCACCGAGTCGCGCAAAATGCTGCGCCAGCTCAGCTACAGCGCATCCCACGACGCCCTCACCCGCCTGGCGAACCGCGTCAGTTTCGAAACGCACCTCAAGCGCCTGCTGCAAACCGTGCAGGAGACGCACCAGCGCCACGCGCTGGTCTTTATCGATCTCGATCGCTTTAAGGCCGTCAACGACACCGCGGGGCACGCGGCGGGCGACGCCCTGCTTCGCGAGCTCTCCTCGCTCATGCTGACCATGCTGCGCTCAAGCGACGTGCTGGCGCGCCTGGGGGGCGACGAGTTTGGCCTGCTGCTGCCGGACTGCAACGTTGAAAGCGCGCGCTATATTGCGGGTCGCCTGATTCAGTCGATCAACAATTACCACTTTATGTGGGAAGGCCGCCTGCACCGTATCGGCGCCAGCGCCGGGATAACGATCGTGGACGATGCCAACTGCCAGGCGGCGGAAGTAATGTCGCAGGCGGACATTGCCTGCTACGCCTCCAAGAATAACGGACGCGGCGTGGTGACGGTCTACACCCCGCAGCAGGAACGCGCCCACAGCCTGCGCAATGTGATGTCGCTGGACGAACAGTGGCACATGATCAAAGACAACCCGCTGGTGATGATGGCCCGCAGCGTTGCGTCTCCGCGCATTCCGGAAACCTGCAGCTTCTGGCTGATTTCGCTGCGCCTGTGGACCAGCCAGGGCGAGATGCAGGAGGAGCAGGCTTTCCGCGCCGGGCTGACCGAGCGGGAGCTGCTGCACGCGCTCGACAGGCGTCTGTTCGGCGAATTTTTCCGCACCTTTGCCGCACAGGTCGCCACGAAGGGGCTCGGCGTCGCGCTGCCGCTGTCGGAGGCGGGCTTGTCCAGCGCCACGCTGGTCGATGAGCTGCTTGAGCTGCTGCAAAACGGGCCGCTGCCGGGACGGCTGCTGCACCTGGTCATCCCCGTTAACATTGTTCGCTCGGATAACCCCAAAATTGAGCAGGGGCTGCACAAGCTCCGCTACGCGGGCTGCCGCGTGGTGCTGAGCCATGTCGGGGGGGATATGGACATTTTCAACCACCTGAGCGCCAACGTAGCCGATTACCTGATGCTCGATCCGGACATCGTGACGCACGTCCACGGAAACCTGATGGACGAAATGATGGTGACCATTATTCAGGGCCACGCCCAGCGGCTGGGGATGAAAACGCTGGCCGGGCCGTGCAATCAGCCGATCATGATGGATACGCTTTCCGGTATTGGCATCGACTACATCTACGGCGATACCCTCTCAGAACCGCAGCCGCTGGAGCTTCTGCTGAACACCAGCTACTTCGCCATTAACTAGGGCTTCCAGCCCTCCGTATACCAGATGTGCAGCAGCGCGTACGAGCGCCAGGGCCGCCAGCGCTCGGCGTAGCGGCGGATTTGCGCGGGCGTCATGCCGTCAAAGCGCTGCTTGATCAGATAATCGTCCGGAAGAAAAACGTCTTTCGCCTGCCAGCCGCGCAGGGCGAGATAGTTCGCGGTCCAGCGGCCAATGCCCGGACGCTGCTGCAGCGCCTTCATGCCGGCCTCGACGTCCTCGGGCGGCGATAGCGGAAACTCGCCGTCGACCACCGACCGGGCCAGATGAATCAGCGACTCCGCGCGCTTAAGCGGCATGCCGAGGGCTTTCAACGCCAGCGGTTCGGCCGCGGCCAGCGCCTGCGGCGTTGGGAAGCAGCGGTATCCCGGCGCGTCCTTCACCGGCTCCCCGCACAGCGCAACCACGCGCGTCGCCAGCTTCGCCGCCATCGCCACGCTCACGAGCTGTCCGAGGATCGCCCGCACGCCCTGCTCGTAGGCGTCCATCGCGCCGGGCAGCCGCAGGCCGGGCCGCGCGGCACCGAGTTCACCCAGCGCCAAGCGGATCGCATCAGGATCGCAGGCCAGATCGAAAAGCCGACCGATGCGCTCGAGGCAGATCGCCGCAACCGGCGTCAGGCCCGGGCTGAGCGTTACCGCAAGCGTTTGGGATTGCTCGTCCGGCGTGACGCGAAATATTCCCTGATGCCCCTCGCAGGTGAAGCTGCGCTCGTAGTATGTTTCGGTGACGGTTTCTACGCCGGACACCGCACGCGCGCCAAGAAAGCTAAACATCCATTGCCAGTCATAAGGGGGTTGCCAGGTCAGGGTATACATCGTCGCTCCTTTCAGGTTTTCCTGAGTCTAAACGGAAAGCCTCCGTTTCGCCTTGCTTTCATATTCCTGTTGTCGCCAGGCGGACATTTCGCTAAAGTCTCGCCCCTTCTCACCGGCATGGGGATATAACGTGTTTATTGGATTCGACTACGGCACCGCGAACTGCTCGGTGGCGATTATGCAAAACGGCCAGCCTCAGCTCCTGAAAATGGAGAAGGAGAGCACGCTGCTGCCCTCAATGCTCTGCGCGCCAACGCGTGAAGCGGTCAGCGAATGGCTGTATCGCCATCATCAGGTTCCGGCCACCGCGGCGGAAACGCAGGCGCTGCTGCGCCGGGCGGTCAGCTTCAACCGCGATGAGGACATCGAGGTCACGCCGTTCAGCGTGCAGTTCGGCCTCTCCTCGCTCGGGCAGTACATTGACGATCCGGAAGAGGTGTACTTCGTTAAATCACCGAAATCCTTCCTCGGAGCCAGCGGCCTGAAGCCGCAGCAGGTGGCGATGTTCGAAGATCTGGTCTGCGCCATGATGCTGCACATCCGCAACCAGGCGCAGAGCCAGGTGACGGAGGCGATTGACCAGGCGGTGATTGGTCGGCCAATTAACTTCCAGGGGCTGGGCGGCGATGAGGCGAACCAGCAGGCGCAGGGCATCCTTGAGCGTGCGGCGCACCGCGCGGGCTTTCGCGACGTGGTGTTCCAGTACGAGCCGGTCGCGGCGGGTCTGGACTTCGAGGCCACGCTGACGGACGAGAAGCGCGTGCTGGTGGTCGACATCGGGGGCGGAACCACGGACTGCTCGCTGCTGCTGATGGGGCCGCAGTGGCACGCCCGTCGCGACCGCGAAAACAGCCTTCTTGGCCACAGCGGCTGCCGCGTCGGCGGTAACGATCTGGATATCGCCCTGGCGTTCAAAAGCCTGATGCCGCTGCTCGGCATGGGCGGGCAAACTGAAAAAGGCATCGCCCTGCCGATCCTGCCGTGGTGGAACGCCATCGCCATCAACGACGTACCGGCGCAGAGCGATTTTTACAGCACCGCCAACGGCCGCTTCCTCAACGACCTGGTGCGCGACGCGCAGGACGCGGATAAAGTCGCCCTGCTGTATAAGGTATGGCGTCAGCGCCTGAGCTACCGCGTGGTGCGGACCGCGGAAGAGAGCAAAATCGCGCTTTCCGATCGCCCGGATCACGCGGTGTCCCTGCCGTTCATCAGCGACAACCTCGCCACGGCGATTTCTCAGGAAGGGCTTGAGGCGGCGCTTGCCCAGCCGCTGCAGCGGATTCTGGAGCAGGTGCAGCTGGCGCTCGAAAACGGCAACGAGAAGCCGGACGTGATTTACCTGACCGGCGGCAGCGCCCGCTCGCCGCTCATCAAAAAAGCGCTGGCGGAACAGCTGCCCGGCATTCCCATTGCCGGTGGCGATGACTTTGGCTCCGTAACCGCGGGGCTGGCGCGCTGGGCGCAGGTGGTGTTTGGCGCTTAACCGGCCCCGTTCACCCGAGAGGCTCTCCCCTAAGGGGCGGTGAGCCTCACGCTTTCCTCACCGTAGCGCCAGGCCTTTTCTGCACCAGGGCCGGAGGCGTGTTCAAGCTGGGCATAGTCAGCGAAGTCGTAAAAGCTGACCGGCGGCAAATAATAATACCCCTGCAGCAGGTCGACCTCGCGATCGCTAAGCCACTGGTGCTGCGATTTACGCTCCACGCCTTCCGCTACGATGCCCAGCCCCAGCAGTTTCGCCAGATTAATAATCGACTCCAGCATCGGCAGCGCCTGATCCTCGTGCTTAATGGTATTGATAAAGACCTTATCAATCTTAATAACGTCCAAATCGAGTTCATTCAGATAACATAAATTGGCATAGCCCGTACCAAAGTCATCAAGCGCAAACAGTACGCCTCTGTTTCGTAAAGAGCGCATGAGCTCTTTCAGGGCAAGATTAACCTGGAGCGTTTGGTTTTCCGTAATTTCGATCATCAGCGTAACCGGCAGCGAGGCCGTAAGCTCGAGGAAATGGAGGCATTCCCAATAAAATACCGGATTGCTTAAATGCGCCGGGCTGACGTTAAACGCGACATAAAGCGATTTATCCCCCCACCCGCGGCAATGGTTAAGATCCTCAGCCACTTTGTTCATCAGGTAGCTGGTGAGCTCGCTCATTAACCCGCTTCGCTCCGCGAGAGGAATAAATTCGCGCTGCGAGATGGCGTAATTATGGCCCATTGGCCAGCGTGCAAGTATTTCCACGCCGCGCACTTCCCCCCGATCGTTGACGATGGGCTGATACCACGGAACGATTTCGTCATTCTTTAACGCCAGGCTCAAACGCTGGGCCTCAGGACTTCCAGACCCGTTATTTTCCGCCGTCGGCGTTTGGGCGTGCTCTTTTCCAGGCGCGGAGAAGCCAAGTAAATTATTACGGCAAACAAAAAGGATGCTTTCGTTAAAATGGCTCAGCCCCAGGCGATGGGTAATTTTTTCCCTGTAGCGATACAGCGCCTTTTTGCTCAGCAAGTTGGCGATGCAGAAATCGTCCAGAGCCTCCTTATTAAAGGAAACTCTGAATAATTCCTCTTCAAAATCGGTAAGCTGAAACGTCATTGCGTCCTCACCCTGCGCCACGCTGTTGACCATCGGCTTCAGCGCCCTGCTTTGCAAAAAGCGGATAATACTCTTAATGGTTAAATCGCCGCTTATTGATTCGACGGATTCGTAGCCCCGATTAATGCACCGACTTTCACTCATCGTTAAGGCGACGCATTTAAAATTGCTGAACTGACTGCTGTTTCGCTGCAGCCATTTATTCGCCCAAAGAACAGGCACGCGCGTATCCACAATCAGCAGGCACGAGCTGAACCGAGGCGTTAATAAGCTCGCGTCCAGAACAAACGTATTTGCATCCACCAGTACCAGATTAGGTATGAATGATTTAATCCCTGAGAAAAGATAAATATCATAGCTTAGGAGAAATATCTTTTTCGCATTCATAATAATTACCACACCGTTATTTATACAACGTGATCCTCTCGCTCGTTAAAAAGCGCCTTTGAATTTGTATTTCGTATGGAACGGCTTATGGACGCTACGCGCCAGGCGCAGCGAGAAGTTTAAAGTCGAAATATCGGTGGGCGACCTCCTGAACATGTGCTTTTTCGCATTATGGGCATAGTAAAATCCTTTTAAGAATCCGGACAGGAGAAAACGCAGTCAGCGGTCAGTACACATAAACGTCCTCATATTCACAACAAGACAGCATAAAATAAATAAATACTGCATTTAGTCGATATTTTTATTCACCACATCGAGATGGCAGGCGAAAAAATCCTGGTGAACCGTTGCAGACCCGCAGGCCGATCGGCCCTGCAAACGGCAATCGTGCGGCGCAGATCTCTTATTCCATAAATGTTGCCGGATATCGGCATGATTTTATAAAAAAATAGCGTTTGCTTAGACATCAGAATATCCGTGATGGCGTCCGGGAGATCGTCATTCTCATTCTTAACGATCCCCATACGCAGCGTGCGCAGATAACCATCGCTGTCCTTACCGACAAACTGTAGGCTTGTCGTTCGGTTTACCGAATAGCCTTTCTCATTCACTGTTATCACGCCCACCTGTGAAACAAAGCCTTCTGACGTCGAAGCGATGCGAAAAATCTGCAAAACCTCTCCGCTAATAGCGATCCCATCCTGCTGCGTGCCTAAAGCGAGGTGATATCGGCCAGTACACACCAGCGCGCTGGGGTAAGCGTGAATAAACAGAGCCAGCGAAACAATAAGCATAAGCAGCACGCTCAGGCTAATAAACGTAATTTTCGCACGCATACGCCATACCTTTTTTATCCACCGGACACACGCTTAGAAAATGTTCTTTCAGCCTGTTATCGCCTTAAAGGCTGTTGTCATCATAAAAAACGATAACCCGCTGCTTTCCTGAACAGACGGAGCGGATCTTCTGCCATTTGTCCGTCAGCAGGAAATGGGCAATTTTCTCAGGAGGATTATCACGGGTGGTGAATATTTTACAGCCCCCCATTTTCCGAACTAAGGCAATATCGTCATTTTTAAATAACCCAGAGATCAAAAGTCCTAAGGCAACCAGCACGAACACGCCGACGGCTAGCCAGAGAAAAATAACGGACTTTTTTCTGTAGTGAATCCCTCCACGTTTATCCGATGACGTCAACGGCGCGTTTTCAACGGAATCAGAATCCTGGATCCTGATGCTGGCCCGAAAAACAAATCCCTCCCGAGGAATGGTTTCTATTAAATTTAATTCACCAAGTTCAGAAAATGCTTTACGTAAAATGCTGATATTTTTATTGAGGCTGTGTCCAGAGGGGGCCATACCATGCTTTCCCCATACCTCCTCAATAATAGGCTCACGATTAACCTGCTGACCATTATGCACAATAAATAATGCGAGCAATCTTGCCGTTGCCGCGGGTAACGTTACCTTTTTAGAATATAAACTCAACGTTCTATTGTTGAAATCATACACGATCCGTTCATTAATCACACATTTCATCTGAATAGGCTCTTATATTTCCTTGAGGATATCATTACCCGATCCAGAGTAATTTTATTGAAAAGAGTTAGCAATATAATATTCTTTTCATTTGATGCTGTTTTGAGCATTAAAACAGGCATTACCCAGAGGTATATATTTCTTCATGGCAACAATAAATTTTTTATTTTGTTCCTTCAAACTTGCGCTTTCAAATTTTTCGCCGGGCAGCAAATAAATCATCTTTGCCTCATCGTCTGGCGAGTGGCAGCCTTTGTGCACAATGAGCTTAAAAAATGTATTCCCGGTATTTTTTACCACTCCCCGACTCTCGTCCAGCGAATAGCCAAAACTGATTTTTCTGGGACGAACCACCAGTATGGTTTCCATGGCAACGGCCGGTACCGCCTCGCTTTTTTTCCCGCCGCGTTGCTCGGGAAACAGCAGCATAGGCATCTCCTTAAACAGGATCCTGTAGTAGCGCTCCTTATCGTCCTGCGGTCCGCGATAGAAAATTTTGAAAAACTCCCCGCCTCCCGGGGATAGCGAAAAGCTCAGCGGGGCAAAGAGAAGCTCTCCGTTTGCGATACGTTCACGATGTTCGCCTCCCGCTCCCGGCCGGTCTATTTTCACGGCTGCAATACCGTATAGATTCTGTTTGCTGCCGTCGTTCACGATTCGCTTACTGATAAACGACGCGTCGGACGCCATTTCATAGATGGTAGAGTCCAGATAAATGGCGTTCGCGCGGGGTAAAAACAGCGCCACCAGCAGGAGCGCCGTATAAACCCTCGCTGCGCGCCCGCGGCTCATTGCGTGACTCCCGCCCAGTTTGCCGTCACCCGCAGCTCGCCGCTTGCGCTGACCACGCCTTCCCAGTCGCTGCCGGAGACCGTGAGCATGGAACGCGAGTCGTTCATAGGAAACAGCAGCGTCAGGTTTGTCGTAAAGAAGCTGCCGTCGTCCGTGTTGTTTGCATCCCACGGAGCCTGCTGCCATTGCGCATTGTTGAGGCTGATGGCGTCTTCGCCGCAGCTGTTGCGCACCTGCACGGTGCCGCCCGAACTGTCGCTGTAGCGCAGATACGCCGGAATGGGCACATTTATGCCGTCCTGCCCGGAAGTAAACAGGCAGTAAGGAACAGAATTGATCGTCGTGCTGTCGCCGATAACCTGCGCCGTAATGCTGTCCGCCTGGCGCGGGCCGGATATCGTAATGACATAATCCATTTCAATGGGCGTTTCGTCGCCAATCGCGCCGCTGCCGCTGGCTGAGGTGGTGTTGTCCGACGTTAATATGCTTATCCCATACTCTTTCGGCACGATATTCAGCTGTAGCGACGGTGAAAACTGATAGTAGCCCGACTCCGGCGTCACGCTATTGGTGAATGCAAACGTAAAGGGCTGCGTGTTCGAAATACTCACGCCAGCATCGACCATATTCTTTAAAAACGTCTTTGAGAGAAAGACATAGATATACTCTCCGCCGCTGCTGAAGAGGTTGCTGTAAATCGCCGTGCTGCTGTAGTTGGTCCAGCTTTGCCCGTCGCCGGAATACTTAATCGTTGCCGCAGCCGGAGAAAAGCCCAGCAGCGCGCTGTCGGCGTACATGCGAATACGCAGCGAATTTGTCAGGTTGCTGGACTGGCTAAAATGATACGAAATCATTTTGCAGATCACGCCGTCGACGTTGCCCACCACGCCCAGCTCGCAGAAGCCGCTGTCTTTGGCGATGCTTGGCGTACCGTCGCTGGCGATCCACAGCTCCTGGAAGGCGTTGGTCGATTCAAGCGATAAATGCCCCACCTTGGTCAGCGAATAGGGCCGAATGTACCAGTTGCCGCTGCTTTGATCCTTGCAGCGCGCACCGGCGGCATAATCATATTCAACCGTCGTGCGGCAAAAGTTGAGGTTATAGGTTTCAGTGGCCCCCACGGACATATTGCGGAAATAGTCATAGGCCGAGTCGCTCAGAGACGCGAAGCCGTAATAGCCTCCGCCAATGCCCCCGCCCGTCGCTTTTGTATGATAGAAACCGAGCCGGTCGGTTAAATCAGCGGATATATAGCCTGACGACGGGCAGTTAGCGCCCGTCGTGCAGCGGATCCCGCGGAACGGCTCGCTTATTGGCGAGTTTTCAATCCACATGTCCTTATAATAATTCGTGTTGGCAACCCAGCCGACGATGCCCATATAGCCCAGGCTGTCCTGGTCAGAACCATATTTTACCCACGCGTTTGCGCCGCTGATGCGCGGATCGAGCGATGAGGGCGTGATGAAAAATTCATTATCGACGTTATTCTCGATAAACAAAAACGTGTTGCTCACCGCCGCCTGCGTCGACGCCGTGAGGGCCAGCGCCGGGCCCGAGAGCGACAGCGTGGCGCAGGCAATAAGCAATCCAGGAAGTAACTTCATTATTTTATCCTTACCTTTGGGCCAGCGATTCCTGAGCGTTGCACTGGATATCGCCTACCCACGCGGCACCGCGCGCCTTGTTGAGATCCAAATCGGCTTCGCAAATGTTTCCACTGCGTGAAACGAGGGTGATCACGGGGAATTTTTTATCGATATCAATGGCAAACTCGCCCTTATCGTCGGTACGCGTTTTTCCTATGTGGTTATGAATATCGACGTTCGCCGCGATGTTACCGTCGGGATAGCGGATGCGGCCAAATACCGTCACCATGCTTTTTATATCGGGCGACACGATGCCGACGTTGCCGGGATACAGGTTAAGCGTATCTTTGCGCCCGGAAACGATATCAAAGCTGTCTTCCGAATTTTTATCGTTCATTATTTCCAGCTTGTACTGGGCATATGGCGGCAGGGCGATAAAGCTCGAGCTACCGCTCAGCACGTAGTGTTGATTGTTGATTTTCGCCGCCAGCTTTCCGTCGCCCACGCTATCGGTTTTAATGATTATCCCCGAACGCTCCCTTTCTTTACTGAGGCCAAACTCTCCGCCCGCCCACGCGATCGAGCCCTGCGAGGAATAGTTCATGTTGGTAGAGGCATCCCCGGCGCGGGTCACCGAAACGGTGCCGGCGTTGTATTTCGTGTCATACCCCAGGTTGCCGTTGACGGAATAGCGATTGTCGCCATACTGCTCACCGCTCAGGCGCGTTGATGCAGAAAGCCCCACCGACCTGACCGCCCCCTCTGCGAACTGCTTGCGGGCGCTGATATTCCCCTGCGTGCTGCCGTAACGATCCCTCGAAACGCCCAGGCTCATCCACGACGCCAGCGGGAGGGAGAAATCAAGGCTGACATAGCGCTCCTGGCGTCCGTCATCGTTGACGTTGTTGTAGTAATAGCGCTGTAGCCCCGCGCGCAACCCCACCGTGGCATAACGACCGGAATAGAGCGTCGTGCTGTAGTCGAGATTGCGGTACTTGTTGCCGGAATAGCGGTTCACGGTCTGGCTCACGGTAAGCGAACCGCCGTGGGGCACAAATTTGCTCAGGTTGAGCGTCGCGCCCACCGAGTCGTTATCGCGCTCCTGCACCGGCAAACGCGACCCGATATGGCTATCCTCGCGGGACGCCCACAGCGATCCGAATCCCCCCGGCGACGACAGCGTAATATTGCTCACGTTTCGCCACGTGCCGTCGTTTGCCATCATCGTCTGGGCGCCCACGCTCACGTGCTCGTTGACGCTGAGCGTCACGTCCGTTTCGTTGACGGCGTTCGCGTCGAAACCGTAAAGCGTCGATTTCACGTTGAGCCCGGACAGCACCGCCAGGGTAGCGGACGCGGCGCCCCCGGCAATCCACGTCTGCTCGCTGCCCTCGTCGCGGTATTGATGACGCCGGTAGCTAATGCGGTCGTAGTCCAGCGATCCGCCAAAAACCTGCCACGAGAATGAACCCGCCCCCGCCTGCTGGCGCCTCGAGAAGATTTTATTGACCCGGCTTACGAGAGTGTTGACCGTGCGGCCATTCACCACAATATCGACCCTGACGTCGTACACGCCGTAGGGGAATTTGCTGGTATCAATTTCATAGCTGCCCATATTGAAGTTTTGGACGCTGAGCAGCCGCCCTTCACGGAAAACGTGCACTTCACCTGCCGCGGGCAGAAATACCTTAATCGGGGTGAGCGCCAGCGACGTATTCTCGATAACCGTGCTGCCTTTATTGCCGTAGCTTACGCCGTAGATTTTTCCGCCGTTAAGCGCGTTAAGGCTGGCAATAGACTGGACGTTCCAGGTATCGAGCATCCCCAGCGCCACCCGGTAGCCACCGACGTCGCGCTCGTACATCGCCCGATAAAGTTTGCCGGTGCTATTGCTGTTGCCAATGCCATAAAGCGAGCCGTTAATATTAAAATGGTGCTCGCGGAGCGCCGTCATATTATCGACGGTTAAATAGCTGCGTGAGCTGCTGCCGTTTTTATAATCGTTGTAATACGAGCCAAAATTATAATTCAGCACGTTGGAGAGGCCGTTAACGCTGGAAGGCCCGAGCAGGGAGCTTCGCGCCACGATTGCTTCCGTCAGCGCATCCTTGCTGACGATCATTTCCAGATGAAACGATGAAACGTTGAGCGTCAGGCTGGCCTCGGGCGTCAGGACGATCGAGGTGTTATCACGAAACTTTACGTCGCGCATTTTATCAACCATCGCGCGCGTTTTATCCGACAGCACGGCGTTATCCGGCAGATCAACCAGCGTAATAGACCTGACGATAATATTTCCGTTATCCAGAGAAATAACCGCATCAGCTATCTTCTGCTGGCTTTTTTCATCTGTTTTTTGATATCGAATATAAACAGGAACGCTCATCCCCTGCTCCAGGGATTGCGCAAAGGCACCGGGAATAACGAATTGACCAATTTTAACAGGCGCGGCATTCAGGTACCCAGGTATTAACGTCAAAGAGAGAATAACGCCTCTCCCTGCCAGAGAGTTAAATGACATATGTATCCTTACGCTTCGCTATTTTAATCCCGACCTGAAAACGTCATTGCTTATTACCTGGCGGAAATAAACTGTTTGCCATGCCAGATGCCGACATGTGAGTTTTTATTCTTCACGTCCGTACGCTGAAGCTTAATTTTCGTCCCCGGCATAACGTAATACCGCTCGCGGCAGCCTTTTCCGCGGTCTTGAGAGGGGTCTTTACACACACCGTAGGCGATAACGCGAAACGATACGTTTCCCTTATTTTCAATGACGTCATCGCGTCGGACGTAGTCGAACCGCTCTTTTCGCGGCGCAACGACCAGCAGCGTGCCGATTTCGGCGGAAGCCGTCGCAACGGCGGCCTTGCTGGCATGCGTTACGCCGGTTTCGCTCACCGGCTCGTCGATCCACTGCAGGCGGTAATAGCGCTCCCTGTCATCGGCCGGGCCTTTATAGAAAAAGCGAAATACGTCTTTCGCCTGGCCGGGCAGAATGAGGTTGGCTGGCGTCAGCAAAATTTCGCCCGCATTATTGGGTTTAATTTCCACGCCATCGGGCAGCGGTGAAGAAAGCTGTTTTACGGAGACGCTGACGTAGCGGGCAGCATCAGTGGTATTGGTAATTTCTTTCGATAATGAACTCTGCTCCGAAGTCATTATCGACGTAATATCGCCCACGTTTATTGCCAGGCACGAAAAGGACAGCACCATCCCTGCCAAAAAGGTTATTGGCAAATATCTCTTCATGACATTTCCTCTGAAAACTCGGGGGAGATCTCCCCCGAATTCTGATGCATTACGCCGTTGGGGTAGTCCAGGTTGCGTTGAACTGTACCTTCACGTCGCCCGTCCAGTAGCCGTCCGGAAGCGAGGAGTAGTCCGTTACGGCCGTCGTGCCGTCAGACGTGGCGGAGGCAATGGTGAACTTGAAGCTGGACTGATCGCTAACGCGCTCTGTGCCGTTGTACGCGCCGTCGGCCATCAGGCTTTCGAGGCCGGAGGTTGACGCACCGTTCACGAGGACGGTTTCAGAAGCGTTTGACAGGGCTTTGCCGTTCCACGCCACGCCAACGCCCAGCGTTGAGGCATCGCCGCTGGCATTGGTCAGCGTGCTGCTAATAACCTGCGCGGTCAGTTCGAAATCCGTTGCGCTGTCCTGGCCCTGGATCGTGACGTCAAACGCTCCGTCCTGCGCGTTAAAGCCATTCAGGCCTTCGGCGTACTGGAACGTCAGAGAGTTCAGAGGGGTAACCACCAGCATGCTGGTCGTGTCTTTCGTCGCGGTCGCATCCCATGATGCGGTTGCCGAAGCGGTGACGTCCGCCAGCGCATTGGCCGTAGCAAATACAGAAGCCAGAGAGGCAACCAGTAATAATTTTTTCATTTTTTCTTCTCCTAAGAACAAACTCGCTGCCTGACATTATTAGGGATATGCCAGGAGCTCCATTAGATGCGAGCAATAACCGCTGCGCGAAAAAATTATTATTTGAATTAAGTTACATAACAACAAACAAAAATACGAAAATTCTCAACCTCTTTAGGAAAAGATATATTCTCAAATCAGTAAAACCTGACAATCTCAGAATTTAAATCCAATAATATAGTTATTTTAAGCATCAAAAACCATTGATATGTTTTATTTCATATTTTTTAACTGATTTTGATTTTTGATCCGCATCAAATTACCCACGTCGTCATAAAAGGCAAATTTAGCAGATAAATCAATAAACTAGAGCACGATAGATAAAAGCCATCCGATTGTTAATAAAATGATGCGAAAACGCTATAAAATATTTAATTAGAGAAAATTCCTAAGCCTTTTTAAATAAGCAGGAAATAATCTTAGAAAATATTTAATCTTTTTTATTTTTTCTTCTTTTAATTTTCGCATGTCTGTTTCTGAGCTGCGTTTTTCCTCGTATTAATCAAAAGTGCCGTCTGCGTCGCGCAAATGGCTGCGCCGATGGAAACCACTATGCTCCTCGACGGGCTCCCCATTCGGACAATTCCCTACGGTGTTCCACATTTCCTCCATTTTTCTGCCGGGATGCCTGACTAAACTAGTATCATTCCCCGAAGTGTTTCAGGATGAGAACGTATAACGATGAAAGGCCGTAACAAATCCCGCTGGGCCATTGCCGCCGGCATCATTGTGGTGGCCCTTGCCGCCGCCTGGTACTGGCATAACCAATCAGCAAAAACGCCTGCGTCTGCGGGTGCCAGCGGCCATGCGCAGCAGGCCCCGGGCGGACGTCGCGGCATGCGCGGCGGCGCGCTGGCTCCGGTTCAGGCGGCCACCGCGGTAAATAAAGCCGTGCCGCGCTATCTCTCGGGTTTAGGGACGATTACCGCCGCCAACACCGTTACGGTGCGCAGCCGCGTCGACGGCCAGCTGATGGCCCTGCACTTTCAGGAAGGGCAGCAGGTTAAGGCCGGGGATCTCCTCGCCGAAATCGATCCGAGCCAGTTTAAGGTCAACCTTGCGCAGGCGCAGGGGCAGCTCGCCAAGGATAGAGCCACGCTCGCCAACGCCCAGCGCGATCTGGCGCGCTACCAGCAGCTTGTGAAAACCAACCTGGTCTCCAGACAGGAGCTGGACACCCAGCGCTCGCTGGTTAGCGAAACGCAGGGCACCATCAAGGGCGACGAAGCCGCCGTTGCCAGCGCGCAGCTTCAGCTCGACTGGAGCCGCATCACCGCCCCGATTGACGGCCGCGTGGGCCTCAAGCAGGTGGACATCGGCAACCAGATTTCCAGCGGCGACACCACGGGCATCGTGGTCATCACCCAGACCCACCCTATCGATCTGGTCTTTACCCTGCCGGAGAGCGACATCGCCACCGTGGTGCAGGCGCAGAAGGCCGGAAAAGGGCTGGTGGTCGAAGCCTGGGACCGCACCAATAAACAGAAGCTCAGCGAAGGTGCCCTTCTCAGCCTGGATAACCAGATCGACACCACCACCGGCACCATCAAGCTGAAGGCGCGCTTTAACAATGAGGATGACGCCCTCTTCCCGAACCAGTTCGTCAATGCGCGGATGCTGGTCGCGACGGAAGAGAACGCGGTGGTGATCCC